>TARA_R110002072_G_scaffold173158_1_pt1 | contig 97251 bp, 82 predicted proteins | sample TARA_R110002072 | Tara Oceans TARA_R110002072 (sample SAMEA4397118) | marine metagenome | biome: Polar Biome; feature: [SRF] surface water layer (ENVO:00010504); material: water (ENVO:00002006), including particulate matter (ENVO:01000060) such as... | depth 5 m
TGATCTATGATGTGAGAGGAAGACTTGTAGTAACAGCTGGATTTTCAAACAAAACGGTCCAGCTAGATCTTTCTGAGCTTAACAGTGCCTTATATTTTGTGGAAATTACAACCCAGAATGGTAAGGTTACAAAAAGAATTACAAAGCAATAATTAGCAAGTTAAGTTATGCAGCCTTTTTACCCGAATCGTGAATTTAAATTTTTAAAAGAAGTTTTTATTGATTTGGAACGTCCTTTCAAGCCTAAGCGACTTATTGATATGGAGTTCGAAGAAAAGATAAAAGAGGTTGCCTAATTAAAAAAAACCGTCTATTGTGGGGAATAGGCGGTTTTTTAATTTTTAGAAGGATTAGTTTTGTTAGAGAATACCCACATCAACAAGACACTTGCGCATCATTTGATAGGTTCTTTCAATATCGTCATCTAATCCAATGGAAAAACGAATAAGTCCGTCGCTTAACCCCATCTCTTTTTGTTCATCTTCAGGAATCTCTGAGGAAGTTGACGACCCCGGAGCACTAAATAGTGTCTTATAGAATCCAAGACTAACTGCCAAATAACCCAGGTTTCTTTCTTGCATTAACTCCATTACTTCATTAGCTTTTTCAAGGCTTCCCACATCTATAGTTAACATGCCTCCATATCCATAATCTGAATTCATCATACTTTTATAGAGCTCATGTCCGGGATGTGAAGTTAATCCGGGATACACCGTTTTAAGTCCGTCCCCTTCAAATTTATTCGCTAAGAATAACGCATTTCTACTGTGTTGTTTCATTCTAATATGCAGGGTTCGCATATTTTTTAAAATTGATGCGGCTCGTAAGCTATCCATAGATGCCCCCAGTAACATACATGCGCCATCGTTAACATTCCGCAGGGAATCAATTAACTCCTGACTGCCGCAAACAACTCCACCCATAGTGTCACTACTACCATTTATAAATTTGGTAAGGCTGTGCATCACCACATCGGCACCTAATTTGGCAGGTGAAATTTGAAGTGGAGAAAAAGTATTATCGACTAAAAGTTTAATTCCGTGTTTTTTTGCGATCTTCGAAAGTGCTGCTATATCTGCGATTTCCAGCAACGGATTACTCACACATTCGCAAAAAATTATTTTCGTTTTATCTGTTATTGCGGCTTCAACGCTTTCTAATTTGGTGATATCTACAAAGGAGGTGTTTATTCCCAAACGTGGAGTGAAATTTTTAAGGAAGGCATATGTACCTCCGTAAATTGTTCGGCTGGAAACGATATGATCTCCTGTCTCACAAAACTGAAGAATTGTTGGGGTTATAGCTCCCATTCCGCTAGCGGCTACATTAGCGGTTTCTGTACCTTCCATTGCTGCCAGGGCTTCTCCTAAATATAGATTAGAAGGTGTGGTGTGTCTAGAATACAGGTAGCATCCATCAGCATTACCTTCAAAAGTATCGAACATTGTTTTCGCAGAAAGAAAGGTATATGTGGAAGAATCGGAAATGGATGGATTTACACCACCAAACTCTCCAAAGTATTGAAGGTCTTGTATTTTGTTAGCGGGTTTAAAGTCTTTCATCTAAATTGAGTATTATTAGTAACATCAAATATTAAAATATATAAACAATTTATCAATGTATTGATTGATATTCAGTAAATAAGTTTATGATATGCGTTTTTATTAGAATAAAAATCATAATTTCACAGTTGTAAAATGTTTTTATAGAAAATTTTTCAGAATGAATTTAGATAAGATCGATAAGGAACTTTTGAAACAGCTTCAGAAGGATTGCAAACAAACCAATAAAGAGCTTTCTTCTAAACTGAATTTGTCGGTAACGGCAATTTATGAGCGAATAAAGAAATTAGAACGTGAGGGAGTGATCACAAATTATGTTTCGCTTCTAAACAAAGAAAAAGTAGGATTGGGATTTGTAGTTTTTTGTCAGATAAAACTTGCTCAGCACTCCAGAGAGTATCTAACTAAATTTGAGAAAGAAGTAACAAAGTTAGAAGAAGTTTTAGAATGCTTTCACGTAAGTGGCGAATACGATTATTTGTTAAAGGTATTGGTACGAGACATGGTGCATTTTCGTAGTTTTATGGTGACAAAACTTACCACGATCCAGCATATTGGAAGTACTCAAAGTTCTTTTACGATCAGTGAAGTGAAGAATTCGACAGCTCTAAACATAAATTAATGATAAGAACCAAAGCTTTTAAAGCAATCGAATTACTGCTGTTATTCGTACTCATTCCTTTAAGCTATGTTCTTAATTATCCGTTGATTCTTAAGGCAGCTTTTGCTATAGGCGGATTTGTTTATATTTTATGGATACTCAAGAAGGATGAAAATATATCATTTAAAATAGCATCGAATGTAAATTGGAAAGTCTTCTGGGAACGACTTCTGGTAACATTTTTAGCTGTAATCTTGTTAACAACTTTATATGTTTTTACACAAGAGCCTGCAAATTTATTTTTTGTTCCATTTAATAAACCGGGATTATATTCTGCAATTCTCGTGATATATACTTTTTTCTCTGTTTGGCCGCAGGAGATTATTTATAGAACCTTTTTTTTGAATAGATACCGAGAACTTTTCCGAAGCAAATCTTTATTAATTTTTATAAATGCACTTGTTTTTTCACTAGCACATTTTTTCTTCAGAAATACTCTGGTACTAGTACTTACTTTCTTAGGTGGAATTATATTCGCTCTTACCTATTTAAAATTTAAATCGACTACATTGGTTTGCATTGAGCATGCTGTTTATGGCAATTGGTTGTTTACCGTAGGAATGGGAGGGATGCTTGGTTTTCCCGGAATGGACGCATCGGTTTAGATATAATCTGGTGCTGAGATTTTTTGAGAGTAACTTTTAAACACTAAACTTTTATACTCACATGGAGAATCGTAACTTTGCATTACAATTCTGAATGTTGAAATTAATATAAAATACTTTCTCGTATGTCAAAATATGATGTTGCAATTATCGGTTCCGGTCCCGGAGGTTACGTCGCAGCGATTCGTTGTGCACAACTCGGTATGAAAACCGCATTAATAGAAAAATACAGCACCCTGGGGGGTACATGTTTAAATGTTGGTTGTATTCCAAGTAAGGCCTTGTTGGATTCCTCACATCATTATGAAGACGCAATGAAGCACTTTGAGAAACATGGAATTGAGATACCGGGGGAGGTGAAAATTAATTTTAAAAAAATGATAGAAAGAAAACAAGCCGTGGTTGATCAAACTACAGGCGGGATAGATTTCTTGATGAAAAAGAATAAAGTAGATGTTTTTACAGGCACCGGTGCCTTTAAAGATGCAACACATGTTGTTATTTCTTCGGAAAAAGGAGATGAAACCATTGAAGCTAAAAATATTGTTATTGCAACCGGAAGTAAACCTTCGTCTTTGCCTTTTATAAAAATTGATAAAGAGAGAATTATTACTTCAACTGAAGCATTAAAGTTGAAGGAAATTCCGAAACACCTTATTGTAATTGGAGGAGGGGTTATTGGTCTTGAACTCGGACAAGTGTACAGACGCTTAGGTTCTGAAGTATCGGTAGTTGAATTTATGGATAGAATTATTCCAACTATGGATAGTGCTCAGAGTAAAGAGCTAACTAAAGTGATGAAAAAACAGGGAGTAAAATTCTACGTTTCTCATAAGGTTTCGGCAGTTACAAAGAAAGGAAAAGAAATTACTGTTACAGCTACTAATAAAAAAGATGAAGAAGTAACCTTTAAAGGGGATTACTGTTTGGTTTCTGTAGGAAGAAGACCTTATACAGATGGTTTGAATGCTGAGAATGCCGGGGTAAAGATAACAGAACGCGGAATGATTGATGTTAATGAACATTTGCAATCCAATGTAAGTAATATATATGCCATTGGAGATGTAATTAAGGGAGCAATGTTAGCACATAAGGCTGAAGAAGAAGGAGTATTTGTTGCCGAAACGATCGCGGGACAAAAACCACATATCGATTATAATTTAATTCCCGGTGTAGTTTATACCTGGCCGGAAGTCGCATCGGTTGGAAAAACGGAAGAGCAGCTAAAAGAAGCAGGAGTAGCATACAAATCGGGGCAGTTTCCAATGCGAGCCTTAGGGCGTTCGAGAGCAAGTGGAGATACTGATGGCTTTGTAAAGATCCTTGCAGATAAAGCCACAGATGAAGTTCTAGGGGTTCATATGGTAGGTGCGCGTGTAGCCGATCTAATCGCGGAAGCGGTAACAGCGATGGAATTTCGTGCTAGTGCTGAAGATATTGCTAGAATGAGTCACGCTCATCCTACATACGCAGAAGCAGTTAAAGAAGCTGCTCTTGCAGCGACAGACGATAGGGCTTTGCACGTCTAGTTTATACAAAACGTACGAAAAAAAAACATCCTGTTATAATCAGGATGTTTTTTTTGTATCTTTAAGTAAACAATTAATACTTCTAACCATGAGAAAATATTATTTTTTGCTGGTAATCTGTTTGTCATTTATGAAGGTAAATGCCCAATTCGATATTTATGAAGATTTTGAATACGAATCCGGAGAACCTTTTGGTGATTGGTGGTACGATTGTCCTTCGCTATGTCCAATAATAGGAGATGGTACCGCTCATAGTGGAACGAAATCTGCTATAATTGATTTTTCTAGCCCTAACGGTATCTCCTTAGATTTTGGAGATAACAGTACTTATGCAGATATAGATCTTTTGTTTTACATGTATATTCCTACGAGTAAGGAAGCATACTTCTATTTTGACGAAGATTTAGCTACAGCAGGAGGTTCTAATTTTGTCGTAGGGCATTTTTATTTTAATGAAGGTGGGGCATCCCCCGGATCAGGAATTATTAAGGATAATTACACGCCTTCCGGAAGTGAGTTTACTTTTAACTATCCCGAAGATGAGTGGTTTCCTGTAAATTTTACCGCGGAAATAAATGAAGTGAATGGCGATACTTGGGGCTTAAATGTGAATGGCACGCAGGTTGTTCCATATGGTACGCCCCTAAATGATATCGATAATAATGATATTGATAATTTTGGTGGAATGGCTTTCATTCCGGCTAGTCCTGAAACTGAATATTATATCGATACGATTAATTTTACGGACGTGATTTTGAGTATAGAAGCTTCAGATTACTCGAAATTTTTAATATATCCTAACCCAGTGAAATCAGAATTGTATATAGATTCTGAGTTTCCGGTTATTAGCGCTCGTATTTATTCTCTAAATGGCATAGTTGTTAGCGAAACATCTTCCGTAGAACAAATAGATGTTTCGGGATTATCTGCAGGGATCTATTTCGTTGAAATAGAAAACTCTTCGGGAAAGATGGTTCAGCAATTCGTAAAAAAATAAATAAATTTATCGATCGCATATGAACTAACGATCCACTAATTACTCACAGTTACTCTTCAGTTTTTATTTGCCAAATCGATAGTAAATGGAGATAATGATAGATTTGTATAAAGTCTTTCGCATCACACATACTAAAGTAGCGACTTATTAGACGGCTAACTAATGTGGTTTAAATTTGTATAATTAAAAAAAACCACTAGCTGTTAACTAATGGTTCTTGTATTAATCAAATGTTGGGAAATGATTAATAATATTTTAATCAATCACTGTGATCTTCCAGTTTTTGATCGCTGGGTTAATTACACTCCCGGTAGTATTAAACATTCTCACTGTTACCGTATTTGCAGCACTTACATAACAACTCCATATTAGACCTGCTTCAATACTACCATCTGGTGAACAATTACATGAATTACTTGTTTTCGCACCCGAAATGGTTACGGTGCTTTCTACAGTACTTCCCGATGAAATTCCCGGAAAGTTAATACTCGATGTGTTTGCATATCCTTTTAGAAGAACCTGTCGGCTGGCATTTGGAGTAAAATAGAGGTTTGAACCATCAAATTCCATGGCACCGGCTTCCGGAGTTGATAAATTAGTTCCGGATGTAAATTTTAAAGGTGCAGAGTTGGCTGTTGCAGAACCCGCTCTTACATGAATTGTAGCGGTTGGATTTGGTTCGGTGAATCCAACATTTCCATTGCTTCGTACGGATAGGCGTTGCACCTGACTTACAGATCCTTGCGGGGTTGTGTTAATAATAAATTTTGAAGGTGTGCTCCCGGGGGTAGCAACTCCGTCCATATAGAAACGAAATCCACCATTCTCTCTTATCGCTGTTCCATCATGAGTCTTAACGATAAATGAACCTATCTCACCATCTGCGGCCAACGCTGTTGGTACATCCAATGTTCCTCCTGTGTTATACAAGATAAAATTAGGGGGATTAGTATTTGCACTTGTAATTTGAAAATCGTTATCACCGGGGCCTCTAAATTCAAACCTTTCTACCGGGTCACTTGTACCAAAACCAATTCTTCCATCGTCAGTTATAACCATATCAGTACCGGTGAGTTTGGCTCTTGTTGCATAAATTAAGTCATCACCAGAGCTATTTGTTCCGGCTTTCCATTCTTCAGCACCAATATTGATCCATTTTTTAGGAGTGTCGTCCCAATAATAGAAACCTTTGTCGTTTGTTCCTACAGCGTTTGATAAGAATATTAACATTCCATCCTGAGAAAAACTTGGATTTACAGCTGGGAAAATTGAAACTCTGGGAATTAAAATTCCATCCTTGTTGGAAGGGGCTACAGCACTCGATGCTTCAATATCCAATAATCCGTTTGGAGAAGTGGTGTTAATTCCAACTTGGGCATGCGAGGGAATTAAAGCACATAGCAATAACGCGAATAATGCGAGGGTCATATTTTTCATAAGTAGGAGATAATTTGGGGTTATCTTGAGGCAAATCTATATAGAAAAAACAGACGGTTATAAATTTTAACATGCTGTAATACAGCATATTCGTTGATTAACATTAAAATATCGATAAACTACCAAATTTGGTAGTATTATTAGTACAAAATATGGTCATAATACCGAGAATTATGGCTTAAGTGAGATAGAATACCGATATCAGCGTGTGCTTATTACTCACTTTTTTTTAGCTAAATTTTAATATTAATGTGTCAATACCTTAATTATTCCCTCTGTTTTCTTCGGAAAGCTTCGCGAAAAAAATCGATATATTTACTGATTTAAATTTCTATAATGTCAAGTGTTTTATTTTTTGATTTTTTTTTCAGAATTGAATCTTATTTATTTGTTTAACAATACCAATGAGGATAACGAAAGACTATGAGTGCCTTATAACCGATTCCCTAAAAAGGAATATTCTTTTGTGGGCACAACAGTATGAAGATATTGTATGGCTAGATTCAAATAATTATAAACAAGAGCATCAAACCTATAAAGCAATTTTAGCTGTAGATGGTTTTACCTCCATTAAAACCGATTTTCAGAATGCTTTTAGGGACCTAAAAGAGTATCAATCTCAAACCCGTGATTGGTTGTTCGGGTATCTCACCTACGATCTGAAAAATGATGTTGAGAGATTAGAATCTAAGAATTTTGATGGATTGGATTTTGCAGATCTATACTTTTTTCAACCTAAGAAAGTGTTTCTATTCACAGAAAGTCAGGTTTCAATTAGATATCTGAATATGGTCGATGACGAATTGGAGGGAGATTGGGACGAAATAGTGAACTATGAAGATAAAAGCGAAAAACTTTCGCCGGAAGCTGTCAAAATAAGCTTGCGCACGAGCAAAGATTCGTATTTTGATAAAGTAGCCCGGATGCTTCAGTATATTCATCGTGGAGATATCTATGAAGCAAATTTTTGTCAGGAGTTCTTTTCAGAAGGCATTCCTATAGATCCGCTCGAAACATTTATGCATCTCAATAAGATTTCGTCACCTCCTTTTGCAACTTTTTTAAAGACCGATAAGCACTATGTGCTTTCTGCCTCTCCCGAACGGTATCTCAAGAAAAATGGTAAAACAGTAATTTCGCAGCCTATAAAAGGAACAGCTAAACGTTTAGATGATAAAAAAGAAGATCAAAAATTAATTGATGTCTTAGAAAATGACCCTAAAGAACGAAGTGAGAATATCATGATCACGGATCTTGTTAGGAATGACCTTTCCAGATTTGCGGAGAAGGGAAGCGTTGTCGTGGAGGAGCTTTGTAAAATATATACGTTCGAACAAGTGCATCAAATGATTTCTACCATAAGTTGCACGGTTGCGAATGAGATACATCCCGTCGATATTATTCATAATACATTCCCTATGGGAAGTATGACGGGTGCGCCAAAAATTTCGGCTATGAAGATAATTGAAGAGCTCGAAGATGCTAAACGCGGTGTTTACAGTGGTGCGATTGGATATTTTGATCCAAACGGCGATTTTGATTTTAATGTTGTGATACGCAGTATACTTTACAATAGCGAAAATCAATATGTGAGTTATTCGGTGGGTGGTGCAATTACCGCCAAATCAATTCCTGAAAAGGAGTATGAAGAATGTCTTATTAAGGCGAAAGCAATGAGAGAAGTTTTAGAGCGATAATCGGGTTAATCATTCTCTTTTAATCACATTATTCGATGCCTAATCGTTAAGTTTGTATGTTGTAAAAAAACCTGATAGTGCAAGAAGAATTTAGTACTCATATTAACAAAAACCTCTCTTTTCTAAAGGAAAGTAAATTGCTTATCGCCTGTAGTGGAGGGCTGGATAGTGTTGTTTTAGCTTCCTTATGTAAAAGTCTAAATCTTGATTTTGCCCTTGCACATTGTAATTTTTCGCTACGCGGAAAGGAAAGCGACGGGGATGAAGAATTTGTTATGAGTTTGGCTGAAAAATATTCGGTTCCGGTCTTTACCGAAACTTTCGACACCAAAAAATATGCGAAAGACAAAAAACTATCCACCCAAATGGCAGCACGGGAGTTACGTTATAACTGGTTTGAGGAAATTTTAAAAGATTTTGAGTACGACTATTTGCTCACGGCACATCATGCCGATGATGATCTTGAGACATTTCTAATTAATCTTTCGAGGGGTAGCGGGTTAAGAGGCTTAACCGGGATCAACACCATCAATGATAAAATCGTTCGTCCGTTGCTTTCTTTTAACCGACAAACAATATTAAAGCGTGCCAAGGAGACCGGGTTATATTGGAGAGAAGACAGCAGCAATCAACAAACAGATTACCTTCGTAATAACCTTCGGTTGAATGTGATTCCGTCATATAAGGAATCTGTAAAAAGTCTGTTGCCTAATTTTCAGAAGACCATCGCTAATCTTCGTGCTTCTCAGGGTCTGGTAGAAGATTATATGGCATTGGTGTACAACTTGTGTATTGAAGAGGTTTCCGAAGGATATAAAATAAACCTTACAAAATTAAAGGAGCTGCCAAATACAGATGCGTTGCTGTATGAATTGTTATTTCCATTCGGATTTACTGCTTGGGATGACATTTCGGAATTAATGGAAGCGCAGAGTGGAAAGTTGGTGGTTTCGGGTTCACACCGACTTATTAAAAACAGAAATACCCTAATATTGACCGAAATTCCTTCGGAAATGGAAAAAAATGAAATTTTTATTTCCGAAGACAAAAAAAAAATTGATTTTCCTCTAAAATTACAGTTAACTCCTATCGATAAAATGGGATATACTGATAAGAATACTATTTACGTCGACAATGACAAACTTACCTATCCTTTAAAACTTAGAAAATGGCGTGAAGGTGACATTTTTCAGCCTTTTGGGATGAAAGGAAAAAAGAAATTGAGTAAGTTTTTTAAAGATGAAAAGTTATCTTTGGTTGCCAAAGAAAAAATCTGGATTCTTGCGAGTCTGGATAAAATTGTTTGGATAGTTGGGTATAGACCCGATGAACGATTTAAAGTTGATACAGCTACAACTAATATTTTAAAGATTACAAAAACTAGTTAATTACATTTATGAAGAAGCTTATTTTACTCCTCATTTTGGCAGTTGGTCTCCTTTCGCCAGCTGTTGCTCAAGAATTTTTAGACCCGGTAAAATGGGACGTTTCGGTTGAAAAACAAGATGGTGATGAATACCATATTCTGATGAAAGCATCCATTGATGATGGATGGCATTTATACAGTCAGAAGCAATTTGGAGAAGAATTTGAAGGACCTATTCGTACCGAGATCACCTTTAATAATACGCCGGAAACATTTCAGTTAATCGGTGAAACTCAGGAACCTGAAATAGATCCTATTCACGACCCTGTTTTCGATCTGGACGTGATCTTTTTTGAAAAGAATGTAATGTTTATTCAGCCCATTAAAGTGATAAATGAGGAAGATCTTACCATCATGGTTGAAGTATATTACTCCGTATGTGATGATGAAAAATGTTTACCTCCAGACACAAAGACTTTTGAACTAAGTTTAACCGGTGAAACTGCAAAAGCAACTACTGCGGAGCTCACAGAAGAGGATCTGGAGAAAACCGCACAGCTCACTATAGATATTAAAGGGAAAGAAAAATATGAAACCGAGGAAGAAACAGAAGAAAAGAGTTTCCTTACCATTTTTCTACTAGGTTTTGTAGGCGGACTAATTGCACTGCTTACTCCATGTGTGTTTCCAATGATTCCCTTAACGGTATCATTTTTCACGAAAAGTGCTAAGAACAGACGAAAGGGGTTAGCGAATGCGATCTTATACGGTTTATTTATCTTCGGAATATACTTATTGCTAAGTTTACCATTTCATTTATTAGATTCGGTAGATCCTGAAATTCTCAATAACATCTCCACCAACGTTACCTTGAATGTGGTGTTCTTCGTTATTTTCATTGTTTTTGCGTTTTCTTTCTTTGGGTATTACGAAATTACTTTACCAAGCTCCTGGAGTTCAAAAATGGACGATAAAGCTTCCAGTATTGGAGGAGTGATAGGGATCTTTTTTATGGCACTTACATTGGCAATAGTATCATTTTCGTGTACTGGTCCCATATTAGGATCATTATTAGGCGGATCGTTATCCAGTGATGGTGGAGCGATGCAGCTCACATTTGGAATGGGTGGATTTGGACTGGCCTTGGCCTTACCGTTCGCACTTTTCGCTCTCTTCCCGAATTGGCTAAATACATTGCCTAAAAGTGGAGGTTGGCTTAATACGGTAAAAGTGGTTCTTGGTTTTATAGAATTAGGACTTGCGTTCAAGTTTTTATCAAATGCAGATCTTGTAGAGCATTGGGGACTACTAAAACGAGAGATCTTTATAGGTATTTGGATCATATGTGCCTTAGGTTTGGCATTATATCTGTTTGGTGTGATACGATTTCCACACGACGGACCAAAAAAGAAGAAAATTCCATTGGGGAATTTACTGGTTGGAGTAGCGAGTTTCGCATTTATGCTTTATTTAATTCCCGGTTTAACAAATTCTAAATACGCTAACTTAAAGTTGCTAAGTGGTTTTCCGCCACCGTTATTTTACAGTTTATACGACAAGGGCACCAGTGCGCCATTGGGACTTGAAGCCTATAAAGATTTTGATAAAGGATTGGCAGCCGCGAAAGCTTCAGGAAAGCCTATTATGATAGATTTTACAGGTTGGGCCTGTGTAAATTGTAGAAAAATGGAAGAGCAGGTATGGAGCAGGGACGATATTTTTTCCACAATTAATGATGAATACATCCTCATATCGTTGTATGTTGATGATAGAAAGTCTCTTTCCGAAGAAGAAAAATTTAACTTCCTTAAACCAACGGGTGGGACTAAACAGATAAAGACTATAGGTGATAAGTGGGCGACGTTTCAAACGGTAAACTTCTCCAATAATTCCCAGCCTTACTATGTTTTAATGGATAGTGATTTCAATTTGCTTAATAAACCCGTAGGTTATACACCAAATGCAGATGAATATTTGTTTTGGTTAAAAGAGGGACTTACTAATTATTCAAAAGAATAAACCATGCCTATATCGTACAGAACAAAATGGATCTCAGTTCTTTTTTTATTTGTTATAACCTTCACCTTTGGTCAGGAAGAAGATTACGTAAAAAATAATTACAATAAAACTGAGACTTACATCACTATGCGTGATGGGGTTAAGTTGTTTACTGCTATCTACTCTCCCAAGGATACTTCGAAAACGTATCCTATTCTATTTCAGCGAACTCCTTACAGTTGCAGACCTTATGGAGAAGATCAGTTTAGGTCAAGTATCGGACCTAATAAATTTATGATGCAGGAAGGAAATATCGTCGTGTATCAGGATGTACGAGGAAGGTGGAATAGTGAAGGGGTTTATGATAATATGCGTGCCTATATTCCGAATAAAACAGGAGAACAAGTTGATGAGGCGAGTGATACTTTCGACAGTATTGACTGGTTGGTTAAGAATGTGCCAAATAACAATGGGAATGTAGGTACCTGGGGAATATCTTACCCCGGTTTTTATGCGACATATTCGTTGCTGGATGCACATCCGGCGTTAAAGGCATCATCACCACAGGCGTGTATTGGGGATTTCTTTTTTGATGATTTTCACCATAATGGGGCGTATTTATTAAGTTATTGGCGTGCTACAGCGGTGTTTGGCTATGAGAAAACAGAGCCGGTAACCGAAGCTTGGTATTCTTTTCCTGAATTACCTTCGGAAGACCAATATCAATTCTTTTTAGATGCCGGACCACTATCTAATTTAGACAAATATTATGGTGAAGACAATGTTTTTTGGCAACAACTGAAGGAGCATCCCAATTATGATGAGTTTTGGCGTTCCCGGGGAATTATTCAGCATCTAAAAAATATAAAACCTGCTGTGATGGTAGTGGGTGGGCTGTTTGATGCCGAAGACCTCTATGGTCCGTTTGAAACCTATGAAAAGATAGAAAATAATAGTAAGAATTATAATACAGTGGTATTTGGTCCGTGGAGTCATGGAGATTGGGCGAGAAATAATGAGAGGCAAGCAATTGGTAATGTATATTTTGGTGATAACCTTTCTGAAAACTACCAACGTGACATTGAAACCAAATTCTTTAATAAATTTTTGAAAGATCAGGATACAGCCACAAATCTTCCTGAGGCTTATATGTTCGATACAGGTACACGGGAGTGGAAGAGTTATGCTCAATGGCCTCCTAAAGAAGCTAAAAAGAAGACTTTTTACCTCCAAAGTGATCAGCGATTAAATGAGAGGCAAGAACGTAGTTATACATTCGAAGAATTTGTAAGTGACCCTAAGAAACCGGTTCCGTATTCGGAGGATATAAAAATGGTTTTTACCCCTAGAAAATATATGACAGACGATCAGCGCTTTGCGGCTAGACGCCCAGATGTGCTTGTATTCGAGACGCCTGTGTTAACAGAAGATATGACAATGACAGGTGATATTTTAGCGAAATTAAATGTTGCTACTACAGGAACAGACGCAGATTGGGTAGTAAAAGTTATCGATGTCTATCCTCCTGATGCTAAAGATTATGAGGAAACCCAGGAATATTTAAAAATGAGCAACTATCATTTAATGGTTCGTAGTGAGGTAATGCGGGGTAGATTTAGAAATGATTTTTCTAAACCTGAGCCTTTCGAACCCAATAAAAAGACAAATGTCACTATAAAGCTTCAAGACATACATCATACCTTTAAAAAGGGGCATAAATTACAGGTTCAGATACAAAGCACCTGGTTTCCTTTAATCGATTTAAATCCGCAGAAATTTGTACCAAACATTTTTGAAGCAAAGGCTTCAGATTTTACGAAGCAAACCCATAAGGTGTTTAATGATTCCTCGATCGAATTTACGATCCTTGAAGATTAAGATCGAATAGCGGAAAGTTCTAAAATAACAAAACGTCCTAACCGGAAGGAAAGGACGTTTGTAACAAACCTAACTTAGTAAATTTTAATCGTTGCTTCGAAATAATTTTCTATCCCCACAAAAAATTATCCGAATGAACATTCACTAATTCATATACCAAATGTAGTTCCTTAATACGCTTAAATCAATACGTACTAACACGTATTTTTCGATTATTTTTTGATAAAACGTAAGTTGCTAACTTCTTTTTTGTCTTCTGCTCTCAGTATATATGTGCCTTCAGCGAGTCTTTCAACCGAAATTTCACTACCCGCAGTATACGTACGAATAGTGTCGACTAATTTTCCTGAGAGATCGTAAATTGAAATCGTATCGATACTTTTATTTAAATAGATTGAAGAAGTTGTAGGGTTAGGAAAGAGTTTCAATTGGGTGAGAGAAACTTCGGGAGTATTTAGAATTAAAAACTCATTTGCATAGATTAAGTATTCGCCGGGTTGTAAAGTTATCGGTGCGTTTACGTCATTCACAACTATTTCAGTTCCGTCAACCATATTGAACCAGTTACCTGTTTCTTGAAAACCGGGCATGATATCTTGTGCTACTACATCAAAATTACCGAGTATCGTAATATATTTAACTTCGGTCCCGTTGGCATTGGGGTCTTCTAAGTGTATTCTTTTTAAACCGTCGCTTCCGGCAACATCGAGTGTAAAGTTATTGGTGTTAAAAATGGGATATTCACGGGCCGAAACGATTAATTTTCGCCAGAGGCGAGCAATATCTCTTCGGTTTTGATGGTAATAATAGCCCAGATCCCAAGCGATCGGTTTTGGATCGACCCTACATGACGGGTCTATTGTCCCGTTGCCACAGTAATTAATACTGTATTCGTAACCGAGCTCCCCAAATTGCCAGATCATCTTCGGACCCGGTATTGTAAAGTAAAAAACTCCTGCAAGCTCCATTCGGTCTAAAGCAGTATCGATATTCCTAATGTTGTAATCACCGCTACTGTTTCCGAAGGTTAAATTCTTATAATTTAGGCGTTCCTCATCATGACTTTCCATATATCCTACACTTGAGGGAGTTGTCCATCCACGGTTGAGATAAGAAATCCATGAAAAATCTGAATTGCTATTATAACCCATAGTCGCCTCGTTATAATTATGGTTATGGTTGCTCCATACCAGCATTCCCGGTTCAAGGGGATCTGCAGTAGCTCGGTGTTCTATGAGTTCAGTTTCTTCGCTATTAGGGGCAAAATGTTCTAAAATCACGTAAGCATTCGAGTCTACAGCTCTAATTTCATCATACATTCGTTTTAAAATCTCAATACGTGAAGCATCATAAGCACTACCGTCTCCAATCGTATTGGTAAAACCTTTTGTAAAATCGAATCGGTAACCATCTATCTTGAACTCGGTTAACCAATATTCATTAAGGTGATCAATATAATCCTGTGTAGCGGTCGATTCATGATCAATATCATTAAAAAACTGAAAAGCTGTATTTGGATCGGTGACATTGAAAAACGGATTCTCCGGAGTAGCTTGTCCGTTATAGCATCCATTGCAATCATTCCACATTCTGTAATAGGGATTCTGACCGGTAGCATGGTTATATACTACATCTAAGATAACGGCTATACCTCGGGCGTGACATTCATCAATAAATGTTTTTAAGGCATTTTTAGTCCCGTAATACTTATCGGATGCCATATGAAATCCGGGATTGTAACCCCAACTAATATTGCCATCGAACTCATTGATAGGCATAAGTTCAATTGCATTTACCGCAAGATCTTCAATATAATCGAGTCTATTAGTTATTGCTTCGTAACTATGCAATTGATCAAAATCTCTAATTAGCATTTCATATATAACAAGATCTTCTTGTGCGGGTCTTTCAAAATTATTTATTTGCCAATTAAATGGTGTTTCTCCTACGATAAACCAACTTACTGCAAACTCAGTTTTTCCAGAAGGATACTCGGGAAGATCAGGGAAGGTAACAGCATCGATAAAACTGTCGTCGAATTCATTTAGGATATAAGTGGAGTAGGGGTCTGCAATTACTATTTCTCCGTCCACAACGTACTGAAAAAGGATATTTGGGTCTCCACTATTTAATCCGGTTAACTCAATCCAGAATCGATTTGTGGCGGTATCCTTATTTAATAAAAAATCGTTTGTAAGACGCCAATCGTTATTGTTAAAATTACCAATAACATGTACAAAATTCTTATTAGGAGCGTATAACACTAATGTTGCCTCGTCGGGATTAGAGGGGTTTAAATTTATACCATCTTTCATTCCAGGAGGTACGGGCGCGTTTTGTGTATTGGGAGTGAGGATTACATTAAATGTTTTGATAATAGTTCCTCCTGAAGAAGGTTCGTTTATCTCTAATCTGAAAAAAGTGTCTTCGTTTACAGTGTATGAGGTTGTAAAATTTGTTATGTTATTTTGTGTTTCTACGGAAACGTCATTGGCAAACAATTCGAAATTTGCATTCACTGAAGCGAAAGCTTCAACAAGAAGTGAGCTCCCGGAATTCACAATGGTGTTCATTTGTGAAGGGCTTACAAGGTTTGCTTGAAAAGTACCCACTTCCACGAGGAAGTCCTGGGTTTTACGTTCCCCATTGCCCATATCGCTTGCATCTTTTGCTTTTGCAAGAATCCCCATTCGACCTATATCGGGATCTCCGTAAAACGTAGATGGTGTTAAGGTATATGAAAATGTACCGTTTCCGTTATTGGTGAATTTCTGACTTTCATTAGAATTGGTCCAGGAGCCATTAGTGGGAGAGTCACCTGCGGGCTGATCGTTTAAATCGAAGTACCAGGCCCAAAGATAAATATCATTTTCACCCCATAGAGAAGGATCTACATTCGATACGGTTATGGTAATTTGATCTGTAGGGTCAAAAGTTGCAGGGTCAATTACAAAATTTGCATTTTGAACTTGCGCAAATCCCTGCAGTGTGGAGACTATCAGGAATATAAAAAGAATGAATTTGTTCATGAAAACGAAAATTAAAATTTAAAAATAAAAAAGGAGGGTTTAGTGGCCCCTCCTTTTTCTGGTAAACAAATAATTAGTGAAAAATTTGCAATCGAATTATTATTCTATCGAAATAACTTTGTTTATGTCATCCACAGTTAGGAAGTAAGCTCCTGAAGTTCCAATGAATTTGAAATTGTTATCATCATCCATTGCGTCCTCAAAATTCGGATCAATTGTATATCCTTGATCTACATAATATAGATAGTTTCTTCCTGAAGCCCAATCTGTCGCAACTGTAAAGAATCTAAAATTAGCATCACCTTCGCTTGATAGGTTTACAAAACCGGAATATACACCTTCCCCATTGCACATAGTCTGGATAGGAGTATCCCAACTCCAACCTGCATCGGGAACCCCGGCTCCTACGATCCAAAGTTGGTCATTTTCACATTCTCCAAGAGCGGTTGGATCACTTAGGGTTATAGTTTTATTGATAGTATCGATTTCTAAATAATACAGTCCGGAAGTTCCAATAAACTTAAAGTTGTTATCATCATCCATAGCATTTTCAAATAACGGGTCAATGGTATAGCCTTCATCGGTGAAATAAAGGAAATTCAATCCTGAAGCCCAATCTGTTTCAACTTCAAAAAATCTGAAGTTGGCATCACCTTCATTTGTAAAGTCGATGTTTCCTGAATACACTCCATCGCCGGTACAACCAATTCTATTTGGCGTATCCCAGGACCATCCGGCAAATTTAACACCGGCACCCACTAACCATAATTGATCCAGTTCACAAACGGCCATTCCACCACCGGTATCTTCAGGTAATGTTAGCACCATAGGTTGGCTTTCAGAAACGGTAGCATTACCGCCACCGGTACCAACAGAAGCGCTAAGTCTCCAATAAATAGTACCGCTATTAGGAGCAGGAGTTGAAGGATCTGCATCTAAGCCTATTTCGTTTGCGTAACCTAATAAATCTCCGATTGTTTTAGAGATCTCATTTCCACTCGTAGCACCTTCTATGATAGGGTTTGAAAAGTCTGGAGAATTTGATCGTTGAAGTTCGTAGGTAACATTTGTTGGTTCGCCAAAATTAGTATCATCCCAAGTAAAGCGTTCACCTAGATTTCCGGATGTTGCAGGAGTTAATACATATTCAGGAGAAAAGGTATTTGTAAAAGCGACAACGTCACCTTCTTGTATAACAAATACGACATCGTCTTCAGTTTTACATGCATTAAAACCTAAGATGGTCACGAATGCAAGTATGAATATTGTTAAATTTTTCATTTGTTTGAATTGTTTATTTATTAATAACCAGGGTTTTGTACTAAGTTTGGATTTACACCAAGATCTGATGATGGAATTGGCATGAGGTTTCTAAATGAAGCGGTAGTTGAACCTTGTGGCACATTACCTTTCCACGCCCAAACACCGTTTTCAGTGAACTGATTAAATCGTATTAAGTCGGTTCTTCTATGTGCCTCCCAATATAATTCACGAGCTCTTTCAGAAAGAATAAAATCAAGGTTAAGATCACCGGCAGTAATATTTCCACTGGCATCTCCATAGGCTCTTTCCCGTAATTCGTTAATGTAGTTAACGGCTGTTCCAACATTACCACCTCCATTTCGCACTACGGCTTCGGCATACATTAAATATACATCAGCCAATCTGAACATCGGGAAATCGGTGTCAGGATGATCGTTAGGATCTGTTCCGGGCTCACCATTTACGTCAACGTTCTTAAATTTTTCAATAGCATAACCTTCGCTAAAGGGAGGGATAGACTCTATTATCTTGGTTTGTCCGTCGGTATAAAAATTTGCTCTTCCATCGGGAGATAAATCTTCTCCGGGAAAGAGTTCAACAAAGTTTTGAGTTGTTCTTACTCCAAACCAACCACCATTAATTCCATAATCCAGCGGATCCATACTTCCACCAACAGGCGCATGAACTAAAAAGGTCATTCCACCAAAAGATTGAGTATTTAAGCCGTGAAAAGTTACTGTAAAGATAGTTTCAGCTTGTGAACCATTTGAATCGTTATCTGCTAAAAAGAGATTTTCGTAGGGTACTTGTGCAATAGAGTAGCCGGCTTGGATCACTTTATTAGTATAAGTGATCACTTCGCTGTATCTGGCCGAACCTGTATATACTTCAGCATTGAGATAGAGTTTAGCTAAAAGTGTCCAAACTGCTGCCTGATCTGCACGCCCGTATTCATTTTGTCTTGCAGGAATAATAGTTCCTTCAATAGCAAGTAATTCAGATTCTATATAATTAAAGAGATCTTCTCTTTGGATTTGTTCTGGTAAAAATGCTCCAATTGGATCTTCTTCAGTAACGAAAGGTACATTTCCGTAGAGATCCATAAAGTGCCAATAGCTTAAAGCTCTCATAAACTTGGCTTCGGCTCTGTAGTTAGCGATTTCAGAAAGAAGATCACCGGTTACTCCACGATCTGCTAACAACTCCGGAGTTGTTTGTCTAAGAAACTCGTTAGTTAGTGAAATTTGATAGGCTATACGAGTATACATAGTTCTTATAAACTCGTTACCTGAAGTCCAGTTTTGAGCATGTAAGTTTCTTATGGTACCGTCATCCCAGCCTATAACTGCTTCGTCTGTGGTAAGTTCCTGCAGTTTCCAATACAATCTCAAATAATTTGAGAATCCTTCATCAAGTCCGGCTAAATCCGGATTTCCCGCCGGGCCTTCTTGTCCGCTCAATGAAATTCCCGCATATATTTTCGCAAGAAAGGCTCTGTATGAAGCTGGGTCATTGAAAGCATTTGCCGAGGTGACTCTCCCATCTTCCGGAATAAGATCTAAATCTTTTTCACAAGAAACCATGAAAATGGTAACTGTAAAAAGTAAGAGAAGTGATTTTACGTGTTTAAACATAGCTATTGTTTTTAATATGTGAAATTAAGACCTACTACGAATCCTCTAGGTCTTGGATAAAAATTATTGTCAATTCCGTTACTAATCTCCGGGTCAATACCATCATATTCGGTTATGGTAAGTAGATTAGTGCCGGTTAAGGTAGCTCTCATTGTTATAACTTCCATTGGAATAGTATAACCTATAGATACATTGTCGAGTTTGAGGAAATCTGCTCTTTGTATATAATAATCTGAGAAAAACTGTCCACTTCTAAAGTTAGTATTTAGCAGATCTGTACTTCCGTTTCTAAAGAAATCACCTGGAGCCTCTAAAGTATTACCTATATAGCCCGTGCTGGAATCTACGTTATTGTAAACATAATTTCCTAAGCTACCTCTTAGCGTGAAGTTAAAATCAAAATTTTTATAAGTCATTCTCGAAGAGAAACCATAATAAGCATCCGGAGTACCTTTCTTATAAGCCTGCTTGTCGGCATCAGTGATTTGATTATCCCCATTAACATCTACGTAAGCGCCTTCTATTGGAGTTCCGTTGGCATCGTATATTTGTCTGTAAACAAAGAAAGTGCTTGGGTCATATCCGGGTTTATATAATTGAATCTTGTTACCAACACCACCAGAAATATCACCGGTAGGCACAAAAAACTCCTCATCATCACTTAGGCTTAGCTTGGTGATTTCTACTTCTTGAAGTGATCCGTTGGCATTTATATCCCAGCTAAAGTTTTCGGTCGCGGCTAAATTTAGATCGATATTAAGTTCGGCTCCTTTACTTTTTAATGAACCAACGTTTGTAAGAATTAAGTCTGAAAGATTTGAACCTGCAGGAACAGTAACAATAGATAGAAGGTCGTCTGTTTCTTTAGAGTAACCGTCTAGATTAACGTTTAATTTGCCGTTAAAAAATCCAAGGTCTAAACCAACATTATATTGTCTGGTTTCTTCCCACTTTAAGTTTGGATCAAATTCTTCGGGACGAATAGTATTTACAAAATCGTTTCCAAATTGCACGCTCGCTGAAGATTGACCGGGAGTATAAACACCTAGGTAAGCATAATTGTTAGATACTTCCTGGTTACCGGTAACTCCGTAACCGGCTCTTAGCTTAATATTTGAAAATAGGTTTGAATTCTCAAGAAATTTTTCATTGGTCAATTTCCACCCTAAAGAAACAGCCGGAAAGCCACTCCAACGGTTATCTATACCAAATCTTGATGATCCGTCCCGTCTGTAACTGGCAGAGATCAAATACTTATCTGCAATATCAAAACTGATACGTCCAAAATAAGATTCAAGAGCATTTCTATTAATTATTGTTGGATCGGGGCCAAAAACACCATCTCTGGTTTGAGATTTATCAGATCTGATATAGAATTCCTGGTAAGCGTGTCCTGCTAGTACATCGTACTTTATTTGTCCGAAGTTATTCTTATAATTGAGGGTGAGATCAAGATTTGTATTTCTATTTAACCCTGTATAAAAGTTTCTAAATTCGCCATTTTGCTGTGTTGCCGAATTTTCATCAATATATTGTTTACCATCTATTTCTGAATAATCGAAACCTCCGTTAGCGATAAATCTTAATTCCGGAATATATGGGATTTTTAGATCTACATTTAAATTAGTGATGTTTCGCTTGTTTCTGGCTCTATTATCATCTTGAAGCAATTGAGCTACCGGATTTCTTGGTGCTAGGGTTACGGGGCTACCATCGGCTTGTGTATATTCAAAGAAGCCATCAAAGGCACTTCCCGAACTGTAAACAGGTTGCGTAGGGTCAAAAGCCGTTGCACCTCCAATTGCACCTTTTTCGGCATAAACGTTATCGTTTAAACTTCCTTTGGTAGTAAGATTGATTTTTAATGAATTATCGAAAAAGTTACTGCTTAGGTTTAGATTTAAGGATGTTCTTCTAAAAAGATCCTTTCTAAGTACACCTTCTTTATTAGAAACGTTGAAGTTAGCGCGATACTGGAATTGTTCAAATCCCTGAGTAACCGTTAGATCATGAATACCTCCTTCGGCATTTCTGTAAATTTGGTCCTGCCAATCGGTGCTGGCTGTGCCAAGAAAATCTTCATTTGCTCCCTGATCTTGAACTAATTGCCTAAACTCTTCGGCATTAAACACATCGATTGTATTTTGGGGGCGATCTTGTGAAAATTGAATTCCGTATTCAACTTGCAGGGGCGATCCTCTTTTTCCTCCTTTTGTTGTTATAATTACCACTCCATTCGAAGCTCTCGATCCATAAATGGCTGTAGCCGATGCGTCCTTTAAGATCGTGATGTCTTCAATCTCATTCGGATTAATGGCGTTTAATTGATTTCGAACACCCTGAACACCTCTTTGATCCAGTGGAATACCATCTACTATAAAAAGAGGATCGTTTGAAGCATTTAAGGATGAACCTCCCCGAATTCTTATTTGAGATCCTTCACCGGGAGCCCCACCATTACTTGTAATACGTACACCGGGCGATTTCGCTACCAATAATTGGTCGGGAGACACAATAGATCCCTTGTTAAATTCTTCAGCAGAAACCGTGGTAACTGCACCTGTAGCGTCTTGTTTAGTGGTAGATCCATATCCAATAAGTAGAACTTCACCTAATTCTGAAAAATCTTCCAACATTGAAACATTTATAGAAGCTTGTCCTGTATATTCTATTTTTTGATTCTTAAAACCAACGTAGGAAAATACAATAACATCTCCGGTATTTACATTTTGCAATATGTAGTTTCCGTCAAAATCTGATGTTGTCCCATTCGATGTTCCTTGAATAATAACATTTGCTCCCGGAATTGCGACTCCATTTGAAGCATCTGTTATGGTTCCATTAACTGTAGATTGTGCAAAAAGACCCAATGGAATCAGAAAGATCCCTAAAAGCCATTTTTTTATTTGCTGTCTCATATAAGTTTAAGTTGTTAATTTACAATGTTTTACAAAGACTATATTTTTACTTCCTTGTCAAATTTAACTTTATTTTAATAGATTCATAACGTTTCTATAACCACAGGACTTACGAAAACGTTTGCGTGTTGATAAGTTTTAAAATTTTAACATATTAACAGTTTTACGAGGTTATTTTATGAATAAATAAACCGGTTTAGTTAATAATTACACAATGTTTAATATATTTAGACATTCGTTAAAAGTTCCCTCATTTAATGCAAAAGCTCACACTTAAGAAAATTTCTAAAGAGTTAGATGTATCTATTTCTACTGTTTCTAAGGCGCTTAGAGATAGTCCGGAGATTAGTGCAGATACGCGACAAAAGATCAAGGCATTTGCCAAACTCTATAACTATAAGCCAAACAACATTGCACTTAGCCTTAAAAACCGAAAGACTAAAACAATAGGGGTGATCATCCCGGAAATCGTACACCATTTCTTCACCACTGTGATTAGCGGAATAGAAAAGATCGCAAACGAAAAGGGTTATAATGTAATTATTGGTTTATCGAATGAGTCTTTTACCAAAGAGGTTATCAATATGGAAATGCTGGCTAATGGAAGTATCGACGGATTTATAATTTCAGTATCTAAGGAAACGCAATTATTGCTGGATTATCATCATTTAACAGAAACAATAAGCCAGGGTATGCCAATTATTATGTTCGATAGAACCGTTCAGGATGTAGGCTGTGATAAAGTTGTGGTAGACGATATTCTTGGAGCGAGAAAGGCAGTCGAAAAATTAGTTTCTATCGGTTGCAAAAACATCGGAATCATTACTACGATGGATTATGTGAACGTGGGTAAACTTAGAACAATGGGATATAGAGAGGCACTGAAATTACACAATATACCCGTAAATGAAGATTTGATTTTAAAACTTAAAGATGAAGTTAATGATGCCGGTCATATGGATATATTAGAGAAAGAAATTTTGAGATATCTAAAGAAGAATCCAAAAATTGACGGATTATTCGCAGTAAACGAGATCTATGCGCTTTCGGCTATGAAACAAGCAAAAAAAATGGGTAGATCCATACCCGAAGATATTAAAGTTATAGGGTTTACCGATGGTATACTCTCTAAATACGCAACCCCAAGTCTTTCTACTGTGAGTCAGCATGGAAAAGCATTAGGCGAAGCAGCGGCTAATTTGCTTATAAAGAGGCTTGAAGACGATCATTTTGAACCTCCCTTCGAAACTGTGGTAGTTGAAACTGAATTAATTGAAAGGGAGTCGACTATGTAATTTTAACATTCGCGAATAAAAAAAAACTATATCTTTACCGCTTCAACAGATCACGACTTATATTTTTACTTCCTATCTAATATTAAGTCATGATATGTAACAGTGCAGTGTATTCTATACTATGCACCGTCAACGTATCGAAGTAACATAACTTTCGATATGCAAAAACCAAAATTAGGCTTTTGGGAAATCTGGAACATGAGTTTCGGTTTCTTAGGTATTCAATTCGGCTTTGCCCTTCAAGGTGGATTTATGTCCAGAATTTTTCAAACCTTGGGTGCTGCAAAAGACGATATACCTATGCTCTGGATTGCCGCTCCACTCACAGGATTATTAGTTCAACCCATTATTGGATATTTAAGTGATAGAACATGGCACTCAAGATGGGGAAGACGCCGACCTTATTTCCTCATAGGTGCCGTGCTTAGTTCGGTTGCACTTTTCTTTGTGCCTCATTCACCGGTTTTATGGGTTGCGGCCGGTTTTCTATGGATACTAGACGCTTCTATAAATATCTCTATGGAGCCTTTTCGTGCCTTGGTTGCCGATAAACTTCCAAATTCTCAGCGATCTTATGGCTTTGTCATGCAAACCCTTATAATTGGTATTGGAACTTGGGTCGCCAGTAACTTGCCATGGTTAATTTCGAAACTTGGCGTTAGCGACGAAGCCCCGTTAGGAGTTGTTCCAATGTCGGTTAAAGTAGCCTTCGCAATTGGCGCATTTGTTTTTCTCGTTAGTATTTTAATCACTGTCTTTACAACTACCGAATACCCTCCAGAAGATATGGAAGAATTCGAAAAAGAAAGAGCTAAGAAAAATCGCTTTATTCCCGATATCTTAAACAATATTGGATCTATGCCGGTTACTATGAAAAAATTAGGAGTAATTCAATTTTTTAGTTGGTTCGCATTTTTTACGATGTGGAGTATGGCTAATCCCGCGCTAACCGAACATGTTTTTAAAACCCCGGCACCTGTTGAGGCTAATTTCAATATGGAAATACCGGCAGAAGCAGAGGCTTACAATATTCAAAATACCGCTTTTCAGAAATCCTCGAACCTGGTGGGTTCTTATATGGGAATCTACGGATTGTCCTCAATGGCATTTGCCTTATTACTAGTTTTTTACACTTCAAAAAGGAGAATTAATAGAAAATATGTGCATTTGGTATCGTTGACACTGGGTGGAATTGGTTTTATATTAATGAGTGTAATCCCGGATCCCAAGTGGCTCATACTTTGTTTTGCCCTTATTGGATTAGCCTGGGGAAGTATCCTATCCATGCCGTATGCCATGCTTTCTAGCTCGGTCGACCCTAAAAAAATGGGTGTTATCATGGGTATATTTAACATGTTTATCGTAATTCCTCAGATCATCGCCGCTGTAGGCGGAATAAATTTCACCTATAAATTAATAGGTGACGAAACAATCAATGCAATGATCATTGCCGGTATGAGCTTGGTCGTTGCCGGCATGTGCAATCTGTTAATCACTAATAAAAACGCAATAACATATCAAGTAGAAGAATTATAGATGGAAATTAAAGGATTTATATTCGATTTAGACGGTGTTATCGTAGATACGGCCCAATATCATTTTTTAGCATGGAAAAAACTTGCGGAAAGTATAGGAATTTCTTTTTCTGAAGAACAAAACGAACAGTTAAAGGGAGTGAGCCGGGTAAGATCTCTTGAGAAAATTTTGGATTGGGGAAAAATTGAAGTTACTGATGCCGAATTTACATCATTGATGAACCGGAAAAATGACGACTATCTTAAGTATATTTCCCAAATGACAAGTGATGAAATTCTTCCAGATGTTTCACGAGTTTTGAGTTTTCTTTATGAAAATGATCAGAAAATTGCATTAGGGTCTGCCAGTAAGAACGCGCGAACTATACTACGAAAAGTTCATTTGAATAACTATTTCGAAACTATTGTAGATGGTACTAACGTGTCTAAGGCAAAACCCGACCCCGAAGTATTTTTGAATGCTGCTAATGGTCTAAAGGTAAACGTCGGTTCTTGTATTGTTTTTGAAGATTCAATAGCGGGCATAGAAGCGGCAAATACCGCTGGGATGTTAAGTATAGGAATTGGAGATGCTTCCGTTTTGAAGGAAGCAGATCATATTTTTAAAGATTTTACTGAAATTTCAAATCAGTTTTTAGAAAAGTTAATCGAAAAATAATAAACACCTTCAGAAGAAGGTTTTGAAGTAGTTTTAAATGAATCAGAACTATATACAACCAGATAATTGGTCAATCATTGAAGAGGGTTTCGATCCAAAAAGAGTAAAGTCTTCGGAAAGTCTGTTTAGTATCGGGAATGGTGCTATGGGACAAAGAGCCAATTTTGAAGAAGATTATTCAGGTCAAAGTTTTCAAGGCAGCTATATCGCCGGTGTGTACTATCCCGATAAGACTAAAGTTGGCTGGTGGAAAAATGGGTATCCCGAGTACTTCGCAAAAGTTTTAAATGCTCCTAATTGGATCGGGATTCACGTAACGATTAATAACGAACGTTTAGACCTGAACAAATGTAAAGAAGTTAAAGATTTTAGAAGAGAGCTTAATATGAAAGAAGGTTTCTATAAGCGTTCTTTCGAAGCTACTTTACAAAATGGGATTGAAATCCGCATAGAGAGTACACGAATCCTCAGTCTGTCCTTAGACGAAGTTGGTGTGATCAATTATGAAGTTACTCCCCTCAATAGTCATGCAAGCATTCAATTAATTCCTTATCTCGACGCAGATATCAAGAATGAAGATACGAATTGGGAAGATGCGTTCTGGGATACGTTGAACGTAAAGGTGGATACCGATAAAGCGTTTATACGTTCAAGAACTCTGAAAACAGATTTTAATATCTGCACATTTATGCAATCACAGCTATTTGTTAACGATGCTATTGTAACTCCGGAAATGCGAACGGTTGAGAAGGAAAAATATGTCGCCTTTCTTTATAGTATTAATGTTTCCAAAGGTGAAAAAGTCACATTGCAAAAATATGCGGGTTATACGGTTTCTACGAATTATCCAATTAATAGTTTAATCTCTGCCGCTCAAAAAGTTTTGTTGGATGCGACATCAATGGGATATTCAAGGATCAAGGAACAGCAAGCTCTCTCTTGGTCACAGATATGGGACATGTGTGATATTCAAATAGAGGGCGATATTAAAGCCCAACAAGGAATTCGTTTTAATATCTTTCAACTCAATCAAACATATTTAGGAAAAGACCCTCGATTGAATATTGGTCCGAAGGGCTTTACCGGGGAAAAATACGGGGGAAGTACTTATTGGGATACGGAGGCGTATTGTTTACCTTTTTATATGGCAACGAAAGATCAGCAAGTTGCCAGAAATCTTCTAGTCTATCGCTATAATCATTTGGAAAAAGCAATAGAAAATGCAACGAAATTAGGATTTTCTAATGGTGCAGCGCTGTATCCCATGGTTACCATGAATGGCGAGGAAAGTCATAACGAATGGGAAATTACTTTCGAAGAAATTCATAGAAATGGGGCCATAGCATTCGCTATTCACAACTATGTACGCTATACGGGCGATCATAGTTATATTCCCGAAAAAGGCTTAGAGGTATTAATTGGGATCGCACGATTCTGGCACCAAAGAGCTACTTTTTCTAAGCCGAAGAACGCCTATGTAATCTTGGGCGTTACGGGTCCTAATGAATACGAGAATAACGTCAATAATAACTGGTACACTAATTACATTGCAAAATGGTGTATTGAGTATGCTTCAGAACAAATTGCGGTTGTTGAGAATGAATTTCCTTCAGATTATGTTCGAATCATGAACAAATGTCGCTTGTCTAAGGAAGAAATTTCAAAATGGCAAAAGGTAGCATCAAAAATGTACTTTCCTTATTCCGAAGAAAAAGGAATCTATTTACAACAAGATGGGTTTTTAGATAAAGAATTGATCTCAGTAGACAATTTGGATAAAAGCCATCGACCTATTAATCAAAAATGGTCATGGGATCGGATTTTGCGTTCGCCTTACATTAAACAAGCAGATACACTTCAGGGGTTTTACTTTTTTGAAGATAACTTTAGTACCGATGAACTGGAAAGACATTTCGATTTTTATGAGCCTCTCACGGTGCATGAATCGTCGTTGTCTCCTTGCGTGCACAGTATACAAGCAGCAAAACTGGGGAGAATGGAACAAGCCTATGAGCTATACCTGCGCACTGCCAGATTAGATTTGGACGATTACAACAGTGAAGTGGAAGAAGGTTGTCATATTACGAGTATGGCAGGAACCTGGATGAGTATTGTTGAAGGGTTTGGAGGGATGAGAGTAAAGAATAACACCTTGCATTTCTCACCACAAATTCCAGAACAATGGAAGAGTTATTCGTTCAAAATTAACTTTAGAGGAAGTATTTTGAAGATCTACATTTCAGAAGCCGGATATAGATTTTCGGTCGAGGGTGACAGGGTATTACGTATAGTCGTTAACAATAAGGAAATAGAAGTTTCTCCTAACTCAGAAATCACAGTCTAATATGAAAAAGCTCTTTTTATTTATAGTAATGTTAATTCACCTATCATTATTCGCTCAGGATGTTGATAGGGTAGAGCCGCCGTTTTGGTGGGAGGGTATGAATCATAGTGAAATAGAGTTATTGTGCTACGGAAAGAATATTGCACTGTTCGAGGTAGAAGTTGAAGGCATAACAGTTTCGGGCGTTAAGCGAACAGAAAACCCTAATTACCTCTTTGTTAGTCTGAAAACTAAAGGAATTAAGGCAGGAACATATTCGGTTAATTTCAAGAAAAACGGACGTATCGAGCACACTTACAATTATCAAATTAGAGAACGTAAGGCAAATTCCAGTGAACGTGAGGGTTTTGATTCCAGTGATGCGATCTATTTACTCATGCCCGATCGTTTTGCCAATGGAGACCCTACCAACGATTCTACCCAAAATACCGTAGAAAAAGCTGATAGAAATAACTCAGGTGGTAGACATGGTGGGGATATTAAAGGAATAATAGATCATCTTGATTATATCCATGACCTGGGATTTACGGCACTATGGAGCACTCCGTTGTTAGAAGACAATGAGCCGGTTTACAGTTATCATACCTATGCTCAAAGTGATTATTATAAAATTGATCCTCGATATGGGAGCAACGAAGACTATAAGCGCTTAGCTAGCGAAATGCATAATCGTGATATGAAATTGATCATGGATTATGTAACGAATCATTGGGGAAGTAAACACTGGCTAATTCAGGATTTGCCGGCAAAAGATTGGATTCATCAATGGGAAGATGGAGATAAAACGGGCTTTAAGCGAAGTAACTATAGGATGACGACCCAATTTGATCCAAATGCTGCGGCCATTGATGCAACCGGATGCATGAATGGATGGTTTGATGTGACCATGCCCGATATGAACCAGAGCCACCCAATGCTCTTAACTTATATGATTCAGAATGCGATTTGGTGGATAGAATATGCAGATCTGGATGGATTTAGAGTAGATACCTATTCTTATAATGACAAAACCGCAATAGCAAAATGGACCAAGACGATCATGGAAGAATATCCTAACTTTAATATTATGGGCGAAGTGTGGATGCATGATCAAGCGCAAATGGCGTACTGGCAAAAAGATAGTAAAATTGGGGCAATAGATGGCTATAACTCACACCTACCATCGGTAATGGATTTTACATTGCACGATGCACTTCTTGTAATGTTTAGAGAAAAACAATCTTGGGATACGGGATTACAACGGGCATACGACAACTTTACAAATGATTTTCTCTACCCCGATATTGATAATATTTTAGTTTTTGCAGGAAATCATGACACCAACCGAATTAACGAAATTTACCAAAGTGACTTCAATACATTTAAAAAAGTCATGACCATGGTTTTTACCGTTAGAGGTATTCCTCAATTTTATTATGGCGATGAAATTGGTATGCTTGGAAACCGGGATACCAAAGGTGATGGTGACATTAGAAGAGATTTTCCCGGGGGTTGGCAGGGAGATGAGAACAATGCGTTTACAAAACAAGGAAGAACTAATGCTCAAGAAAAGTATCACAATTTTGTAAAGACAGTATTAAACTTCAGAAAAGAGAACAGCGCATTACATAATGGCAAATTTCTTCAATACATCCCTATGGACGATGTATATGTGTATTTCAGAATTAATGAAGAAAATACAGTAATGGTAGTGATCAATAATTCAGAAGAAACAAAAAAAATAAAACTCAACCGTTTCGAAGAAGGTCTTAATGGAGCAACAAGGGGAATAGAAATTATTTCGCAGGAAAATGTTATCTTAACTAATGAACTTTCGGTTGAACCAAATGGTTCTATGATCATAAACTTAGAGAAATGAGATCCTTTTTAAACCTTACATTTTTAATCATAATTGCATCTTCTGTATCCGGCTGTAAAATTCAAGTCAATCCAAGTTCTGAAGAGGAAACTCAGGAGCTTCAGTTCGCTACAACTATTGAGGATCTCGATAATGGACGACTCATAAAGATAGACAGTTTCCCTTCACAATTTGTTACACCAAGAGGTGTGGATATTTGGCTTCCCGATGCATACGACCCATCAAAAAAATACGCAGTGATGTATTTAAATGACGGTCAGCGTTCGTTTACGGGTGAAGCCGATAGAAAAGGGAGAGAGCTAATGGCCGATGAAAACGCTACGAAGCTCATGGAAGCCGGAGAAATTAAAGAGGTAATATTAGTAGGAATTCACAGTATTGGTAGAATTAGGCATAGCGATTATTTTCCTCAAAAACCGTTTAACACTTTGCCACAAAAGCTTACCGATTCTTTAATGAGAATTGGAAAAGCCATGAACATGAATACCAAGATTAACTCAGATAATTATTTAAAATTTATCGTTGAAGAAGTGAAACCATATATTGACGCATCCTTTAGTACCAACACAGACTTTAAAAATACTTTTATTGGAGGTACAAGTATGGGCGGACTTATATCCATGTACGCTGTCTGTGAATATCCGGATGTTTTTGGAGGTGCGGCCTGTATGTCTACCCATTGGCCCGGCTTTTTCCCCTCTAAGGAAAATCCTATTCCGGCAGCCTTTTTTAATTATATGGAAGAAAATTTACCTCCCGGCGAAACACATAAGTTTTATTTTGACTTCGGAAATAAAGGAATGGATCGGTTTTATGTTGCTTTTGAAGACCAGGTAAATGCGGTTTTTCAATCAAATGGTTACAATGAGACTTCCTTTGTGAACAAACTTATTGATGGGGGAAATCATTCGGAAACATACTGGAGCAAACGTTTCGACCAACCTTTATTATTTCTTCTGAAAAAAGATTAATTTATGAGAATATTCTTAATTATAATTACCCTCGCGCTTCTTTCGTCTTGTAAACCGAAAATTGAAACAGAAAAAGAAGTAAAACTAGATGCGAAAGAGTTGACAACTGCGGTTTTAGCAGCAGGTAAATTATACAGAATTGATTCTTTTCCTTCAGCGTTCGTGGCGCCGCGAACAGTAGATATATGGACTCCGGAAAATTATTCGGAAGACAAGAAATACGCAGTTGTGTATATGCACGACGGACAAAGCCTATTCGATGCCACCACAACTTGGAATAGCGAGGAATGGAAAGTAGATGAGACCGCCTCTCAATTGATGAAAACAGATTCGATTACAGAGTTTATCGTTGTTGGAATTCACAGTATTTCAGAATTACGGCATTTCGATTATTTTCCCCGCAAAGCTTTTCTCAATCTCTCACAAAAAGATCAGGATTCTATTCTCAATAATGTGAAAGAAACAAAACCGGATTTTTCGATGGAAAGCTTTAAAGCAGATGATTACCTTAGTTTTATAGTGAACGAATTAAAACCCTGGATCGATAAAAACTACCATACGTCAACAGGAATAAATAATAATATGGTTGCAGGCTCTAGTATGGGCGGACTCATTTCTATGTATGCTATTTGTGAATATCCTTCAGTTTTTGGGGCTGCAGCTTGTATTTCTACTCACTGGCCGGGCTTTATGCCTAAAGAGCAGAACCCAATGCCTGAGGCTTTTTTTCAATATCTTCGGAAAAATCTTCCTTCACCAAAAACGCATAGATTTTATTTTGATTTTGGTACTGAAACATTAGACCAATACTATCCCCAATATGAAATTCCTGTAAATACGATTTTCGCCGAGAAAGGCTATTCCGAAGAAAATTTTAGAAACCTGAAATTTGAAGGTACAGACCACTCTGAAGCTTCCTGGCAAAAGCGACTTGATATTCCGTTCACCTTTCTTTTTAAAAAATAACATTATGAAAACCTGGTGCTTACTTTTCGCGATTCTCATTATCGCAGCTTGTTCGAATTCGAGTAAATTAACCTCCGAAACCCAATCTTCAATTAAAGGAATGGCAACACCGGTGTATTTAGATGAAAACAGCGGTGATATATTGCTGTCCGATTATTTTTTAGACACTTCTCTCATTGATTCTATTTCACAAAGTGAGTTCTTTGATGCCACTTTAATAGAAAACAACCAAAAAGTCCGCTATAAAATGGGAGAATTAACGCCATTTGTAGTGAATTTAAGAGTCTGGACTCAGGGTAATTTTAGTGATATTCCACTTTTTAAAAGCACCAAACAAAATTTTGAAATTGTTTTACCCGATGCTGCAAAAAAACATAACGATGTTCAAATAAAAGGGGAGTTTACAAATAATTGGCAGTTACAGCCACTAGTATTTAAAGATGGCAATTGGAATTACTCCAATCGAGTGACCCCCGGAAATCATCAATATGTACTGGTAATAGATGGAAAAGAAACTCCTGATCCCACCAATGCGAATACAACCAGTAATGGTATGGGTGGCACAAACTCGTTACTTACAATCCCTACGAATGAAGAAAAAATCGCTTTCATTCAAACAAAGAGTTTCGACGATAAGGGATTTACAGTTGGCGTATCACAGCCGGTTTCTCAAGTTGTGGCATATATTGACAATAAGAAGATTGCTTCCGAACAGGTGAAAATAACCAATAATGAAATCTATATTAAAATTCCCCAAAATAGGGCTAAACGAGCTTTTGTAAGGGTGTATGCAAGTAATCAATTTGGAAGGAGTAATGATATACTAATACCACTTTCCGAAGGACGAATAATAACAGATGCAACGCAATTGGATCGTACAGATTTTCATACGCAGGTAATGTATTTTCTTATGGTGGACCGATTTAAAGATGGCGACACCACCAATACTAAAAAAGTAGCTAATGATAGTATTCATCCCAAGGCAAATTACTACGGGGGGGATCTACAGGGCGTTTTGGACAAAGTGAATGACGGTTATTTTACCGGTTTGGGAATTAATACGATTTGGCTGTCACCAATAGTTCAAAATCCTGAAGGTGCCTACGGAAAATATCCCGAACCCTTGACTAAATTCTCGGGATATCATGGCTATTGGCCAATTAGCAGCACCAAGGTAGATTACAGATTTGGTAACGAAACTGTTTTAAAAGAATTGATCGCTGTGGCTCATGATAAAAATATGAACATCATTTTAGATTATGTAGCCAATCATGTTCATGAAGACCATCCGGTGTATAAAAATCATCCGGATTGGGCAACAGACCTTTATCTTCCCGATGGTTCACTTAATACCGAACGCTGGGATGATCATCGACTTACAACCTGGTTCGATACTTTTATGCCTACCCTAGATTTCAGTAAACCGGAAGTCGTTGAAAAAATGACAGATTCTGCTGTGTACTGGGTCACAAATTACGATATCGATGGATTTAGACACGATGCGACAAAGCATATTCAGTTAGAATTCTGGCGTACTTTAACGAGGAAAGTAAAAGAGCGAACCAACAGACCTATTTTTCAGGTAGGAGAGACGTATGGGAGTCCCGATCTAATTCGAAGTTATATTAATACTGGGATGCTCGATGGTCAGTTTGATTTTAATCTTTACGACGCGAGTGTTAATGCCTTTGCAACTAAAGCCTCGTTTGAACGCTTGGCAAACACATTAAAGCAAGGTTTAAATTATTACGGGAGTCATCACTTGATGGGAAACATTTCAGGAAATCAGGATAGAGCAAGATTTATTAGTTATGCCTCAGGTGATGTGAGATTTGATGAAGACGCTAAGAAAGCCGGGTGGACCAGGGAAATTGGCATGAGCGATACAACAGCATACAACAAATTAGCTATGTTGCAGGCATTCAATCTAACAACTCCCGGAATCCCTTGTATATATTACGGTGATGAATATGGAAGTATTGGAGGAAATGATCCCGATAATCGGAAAATGATGAAATTTCAAGGTCTAGACGAGCATGAGAAAAATTTAAAAAAACGGGTTTCAGAACTGATCAATTTACGGCGCAATTCTATGGCGTTACAATACGGAAGTACCAAAGTTGTAAGAGCAGATTCGGAAGTGTTGATAATAGAGCGGGTTTATTTTAATGAAAAGGTAACCGTGATCTTTAACAAGTCTGAAACACCTGTAACGTACGCAAATGTGACCGTACCCAATAATGATTTTAGAATAATACAATAAATAATTAATCAATTCTGAAGAATGCTTCGGAAAAATATACAATAGGATGAAGAAAATATTAGTAGCAACGGCATTGCTTGCCTTGGTAGTTTCGTGTAAGGATAAAGTAAAGACCGAAGCACCTTCCGAAGAGAAAAAAGAACTCCCCTCAATTAATGATTCGGTATTGGAAAGTTCGGTAATTTATGAAGCAAATATCCGTCAGTACTCTAACGAAGGCACCTTTGATGCGTTCACAAAAGACATTCCTCAGTTAAAAGAATTAGGGGTAAAAGTGATATGGTTAATGCCGGTTTTTCCAATTTCAGAAACTAAAAGAAAAGCCACCGGAGGCGATTTTGCCAGCTTAATTGAAGACGAATCCGAACGCGCTAAAATGCTGGGGAGCTATTATGCGGTATCAGACTTTACAGAGGTAAATCCCGAATTTGGATCCAAAGATGATATTCGTGAGTTAATCGCTACGGCTCACGACAATGATATGTACGTGATTCTTGATTGGGTTCCTAATCATACAGGCTGGGATCATGTGTGGCTAAAAGATCACCCCGAATATTACACTAAAAATGCCGATGGAGAGATCACAGATCCGTTAAACGAAGATGGCACTCCGGTTGGATGGGCAGATGTAGCCGATTTAAACTACGACAACAAGGCCTTGTGGGAAGAAATGACTGCAGATATGAAATATTGGATCACCGAAGAAGGGATCGATGGTTTTCGATGTGATGTTGCAGGATCGGTTCCGGTAGCTTTCTGGGAGTACGTGATTCCTAAACTTCGCGCAGAAAAAGACATTTTTATGTTGGCAGAAGCATGGGAGCCCGAATTGTTAAAAGGTGATCTATTCGAAATGGCGTACGCCTGGGAAGGTCATCATATTATGAATGAAATAGCAAAAGGTGAAAAAAGCGCTAAAGATTGGGATGATTATATGGTAAAAATGGATACTGTTTATGAAACCAATGATATCCTTATGAACTTTATTACCAATCACGATGAAAACTCATGGAATGGAACGGTGAGAGAGCGAATGGGCAACGCAGCTCCCGCTATGTTGGCAATGAGTTATACAGTTCCGGGAATGCCTTTGATCTATAGCGGACAAGAATACGACCTAAATCATAGGTTAAAATTCTTTGAAAAGGATAGTATTCCAAAATCGAAAGGAGAAATTTGGAACACGCTTAAAAAGTTAGGAGAATTAAAAAATACACATACAGCGCTCAATGGGGGTAAGAATGCTGCATCCTATGAGCGATTAAAGACCAGTAATGATGAAAAGGTCCTGGCATTTAAAAGAAGTAAAGAAGAAAGTGAACTCATTTTTGTAGCGAATTTAAATGATACCAAACAAAATTTTATGATCAAAACAGCGGGGACCTACAAAAACGCCATGACTGGAGATGTCGTAGAACTGGATTCGGGAAAAGTGCACAAGTTTAAACCCTGGGAATACTTAATTTTAGTAAAATAGTCTTAAAATGCTCCGTAATTGGGGCATTTTTTTATGACTTATTAACCGAAAACGTTATAGTTTTAAAAAGTAATTGCGGAATCTAGAATTATAACATAGCTTTACACTAATGAGTTCAGAAATCAAAAAAATTGGAGTCCTAACAAGTGGTGGAGACGCACCCGGAATGAATGCAGCGATTAGAGCTGTTGTACGATCATGTGCATATCATAATTTAGAATGTGTTGGGATCTTTCGCGGATACGAAGGCTTGATTGAAGGTGATTTCAAACCGCTGGACGCCCGCTCGGTAAAAAACATTATAAATCGAGGCGGAACCTTCTTAAAATCGGCCAGATCAAAGGAATTTCGAACAGTAGAGGGTAGGAAAAAGGCTCATACACACTTAAAAAATGCAAACGTAGATGCGCTGGTAGTAATTGGTGGTGATGGAACTTTTAACGGGGCTATAGTTTTTAACGAAGAGTTTAACTATCCTATAGTTGGTATTCCGGGAACTATTGATAACGATATCAATGGCACCGATTATACAATTGGATACGACACAGCACTTAACACTGTAGTTGAGGCAATAGATAAGATTAGGGATACGGCAAATTCACACAACCGACTCTTTTTGGTTGAGGTGATGGGAAGAGATGCAGGAGATATAGCGCTCAACGCCGGAATTGGTGCCGGAGCAGAGGAAATATTAATCCCCGAACAAAATCTGGGAAGAGAACGTTTAATTCAATCTTTAAAACGTAGTAAGAAGTCTGGTAAATCTTCAAGCATTGTAGTAGTCGCAGAAGGTGATCAAATTGGTAAGAATATCTTTGGCTTGGCAGATTACATCAGAGAAAATTTAGAAGAATACGAAGTAAAAGTAACGGTATTAGGTCATATTCAACGAGGTGGAGCTCCAAGTTGTTACGACAGAGTTCTTGCGAGTAGATTAGGGGTGGGTGCAATAGATGCCCTATTAAATAATCAGCGAGACGTGATGATTGGAGTGGTACACAATAAAGTGGTATTAGTACCCTTTACAGAATCACTAAAAGGTGCTAATAAATTAGACCTCGATTTGATTCGCGTGGCAGATATTACCTCAATTTAAATAAGAACAACGTAAGACATATATTGAAATACAGTAAAGCAATTAATTATAAACAGAACATATGAGTACAAAAATAGGAATCAATGGTTTCGGAAGAATTGGAAGAATAGCATTTAGAATTGCAGCGAAACACGATGATGTGGAAATTGTAGCAGTAAACGATCTCCTTGATGTTGATCACCTGGCATATTTGTTAGAATATGATTCTGTTCATGGAAAATACCCGGGAACTGTGGAAGTAAAAGACGGTAATTTGGTCGTTGATGGGAAACAAATAAGGGTTTCTGCCGAAAGAAACCCTGAGAATTTAAAGTGGGATGAGGCAGGAGTAGAGATCGTAGTTGACTGTACCGGTATTTTTACAGAACTAGATTCGGCAGGAGCTCATATTAAAGCCGGAGCTAAGAAGGTAGTGATCTCTGCACCTTCTAAAACAGCACCTATGTTTGTAATGGGAGTGAATCACGAAGAAGTGAAAGAAAGTGATACCATAGTGTCAAACGCTTCTTGTACTACTAATTGTCTTGCTCCCCTGGCAAAGATCATCAACGATGAATACGGAATCGTAGAAGGATTGATGACCACGGTACATTCGGTAACAGCAACACAATCTACGGTAGATCAGCCTTCCCGTAAAAATTATCGCCTTGGGAGAAGTGCTATTAGCAATATTATCCCAACCAGTACCGGAGCGGCTGTGGCAGTTACCAAGGTTATACCCGAATTAAAAGGAAAACTCACAGGAATGGCTTTTCGGGTTCCCACAACCGATGTATCTGTGGTAGATCTAACAGTGAGAACCGAAAAATCCACGAGTTACGAAGCCATTAAAAACCTGTTTAGAACTGCTTCGGAAGGAAAATACAAGGGGATTGTTAATTATACCGATGAGAATGTCGTGTCACAGGACTTCGTAAGTGACCCACATACCTGTACATTTGATGCCGATGCCGGTATTGCACTTAACGATAATTTCTTTAAGTTAGTGGCTTGGTATGATAATGAATATGCATATTCGGCTAAACTAATAGACCTGACTGCGCATCTCGCAACGCTTTAATGTATGATTTTAATAACAGATGGTGGTTCTACCAAATGTGACTGGATCCTTTTAGATGAGAACGGAACGATAGCTCTTAAAACACGGACGGCTGGTTTAAACCCTGCGGTAGTGCCCCCTGATGAGTTAAAAAGCAGAATTACGGCTAACTCAGATCTGGCTGCGATCTTTAATAAAACTACGGTTCTCGATTTTTATGGTGCGGGATGTGGAACTGCGACACCGGTAAAGATTTTAGAGGACGTGCTCATAGAGCTTTTCCCCAAAGCGGAAATTTCGGTAAATGAAGATACTGTGGCTGCGGTATATGCAGCAACAACAGCACCGGGGATCGTTTGTATTTTAGGCACCGGATCTAATAGTTGTTACTTTGATGGGAAAGAGATCCATATGAGTGTCGCCTCTCTGGGTTATACTTTAATGGATGAGGCTAGTGGAAATTACTTCGGAAAGCGTCTTATTCGCGACTATTTTTACAAAAAAATGCCCGAAGTGTTATCTAAGGAATTTGAAAAACGCTTTGTTTTGGATCCCGATGAGATAAAACTGAACTTGTATAAAAAGCCGAATCCAAATATGTATCTCGCGTCCTTTGCAGAATTTATCTTTAATCCATCGGAAAACAGACCCTCGTCTGCTCAGGATATTAATGGCTATTTTTATAAATTGATAAGCGAAGGAATGTTGAAATTTATTGAATATCGAATTCTTTGTTATAAAGAAGCACAGCATGTTCCTATCCATTTTATAGGATCTATCGCACATTTTAGCAAAGATATAATCCGTGATTGTATGAAACCTTACCATCTGGAATTGGGCTCAATTATAAGAAGACCTATCGACGGACTCATCAATTATTATGTGCATCACAAAATTAAGAAGTAATTGAACTTGCGTAATTAGCATATGCCACTACCAAAAATAAATCCAATACAAACACAAGCCTGGAAAAAGCTTCAGGAGCATTATACTTTGATTAAAGACGTAAAAATGCAAGAATTGTTTGCTGCAGACGCTTCTCGTGGAGCTACGTTTAACGTTGAGTGGAAGGATCTTTATCTTGATTTTTCAAAAAACAGAATTACTTCGGAAACGGTATCGCTCCTTACAGATCTTGCCAACGAAGTGAAACTTAAAGAAGCAATTTCGCTTCAGTTTGGGGGAGATCATATTAATGAAACTGAAGATAGAGCCGTGCTCCACACTGCACTTCGCGATTTTGGAAATATGAAGCCTGAAGTAAGAGAAACACTTCAACAGATGAAACATTTTTCCGAAGAAATGATTTCGGAAAACTGGAAGGGTTATACCGGGAAAGCTATTACAAATATAGTAAACATAGGGATTGGCGGTAGTGACCTTGGGCCTGCAATGGTTACTGAAGCGCTTACTTTTTATAGAAACAGGTTAAAAGTTCATTATGTCTCAAACGTAGATGGTGATCATATAAATGAAGTGATAAAGGAGCTGGACAGGGAAACGACCCTATTTATTATTGTATCCAAAACATTTACGACGCAAGAAACCATGAGCAACGCAAATACCATTAGAGAATGGTTTTTAAAAGGCGCGTCTAAAACCGATATTTCTAAACACTTTGTTGCTGTATCCACAAATATTGAAGAGGTTAATGCCTTCGGAATAGCTCCCGAGAACACCTTTACAATGTGGAATTGGGTTGGAGGCCGTTTTTCGTTATGGAGTGCTGTAGGGTTATCTACTTGCTGCGCAATTGGATATGATAATTTTGAGGAATTACTCAAGGGAGCTCATGAAATGGATGAGCATTTCAGAAATACTGAGTTTTCAGAAAATATCCCGGTGATCTTAGCTTTATTATCGGTTTGGTATAACAATTTCTTTACTTCTGAAAGCGAAGCGGTAATACCTTATTCTCAGTATTTAAACAAGCTGGTTCCGTATTTGCAACAGGCAATTATGGAAAGTAATGGCAAGAATATCGATAGAAACGGAAATGCCGTAGATTATCAAACCGGAACGATCGTCTGGGGAAGTACGGGTACTAATGCGCAACATGCCTTTTTTCAGTTACTGCATCAGGGAACAAAGTTGATTCCTGCAGATTTCATCGGTTTTGTTGAACCGCTCTTCGGAAACACCTCTCATCACAATAAACTTACAGCAAATCTCTTGGCTCAAACCGAAGCTTTAATGCAAGGTACCGAAGGACTTTCCGTAGAAAATAATTTCAAAAGCTTTAACGGGAACCAACCAACGAATACTTTACTCATAAAAAAATTAACTCCCAAAAACTTGGGGAGTCTGATTGCGTTGTATGAGCATAAGATATTTGTTCAGGGCATAATTTGGAATATTTTCAGTTACGATCAATGGGGTGTAGAACTAGGCAAGAAAATAGCCACGTCACTTTTAGATAATATTGAGTCTGAAGCCAAACCTCTGCAAAGTAGTTCTTCCACTCAGGCGTTATTTTCGAAATTTTTAAAGAATTAATTTAATTATTGATCACTTTTCTTCTGTAGTAATTGCCACTCTGTAATTACGGAGCGGCATTTTTATATATTTCCATAGCTCATGTAGTCTGTTGTATATCAGTTTGATTCACTGACATTTTTATATTCTTTGGTCGGTATATATAAAAATGCGAGCATACAAATTTGATAGGTATGTGTTCCAAATATGTAGCTATTCCGAAGAAAACTATAAGGATTTTGAGCTGGTTAAACCAAAAGAACCTAAGCAGTATTATCATCAGGTTTATGATGAAACTAACACTGCGAAAAGGATTCCCGACTACAGATCTCAATTATTATGGGAACCAAATATTGAGCTGCAACGCATTGTTCTAAGGTTCGATTTTTTTACTTCCAACAATACAGGAGTTTACGAAATCTCTCTCGAAGGTTTTACTTTTGATGGGGAGCCGGTGTCTTTAAAAGAGCGGTTTATTGTAGAATAATTAGTGATAATTCTTGGTTCGAACATAGAAAATGTAATATAAATCTGTCATATACTTTTTTTTTAAAATCCAAATCCAAATCGTTCGTCTCGCTTAAAAGGTTTTTCTATTTTTATCACTTAACCGTTTAAATTTTTAACTATGAAATCTGAAGATCAAAAACCAAATACTATCGATTTAAAGAAAGCCGAAGCCTGGACAAAAAAGTGGAGAGGAGTGGAAGGATCGTATAATAAACATCATGAATGTCATGGGTTTTTAATTCCGGCAGATGATTTACGCGGTTTGTTGGCGGAGGAAGATGGTCAGAAGGGGGTGCAATTTGTAAGAGCTTATTTGGCGGTTGACGAGAATAATGACGAAAAGTTAGTAATTGTAGGAACCGAGTCTGAAGATGGCGGGACAACCTATAAAGACCTGATCACGGGTTATAATGGAACCGGAGATATTTATGATTTTGTAAGACCTTGTCCGCCTAAATGTGATATAAACAGCCCCTTAAATAAATAAATGGACCTACTTTTAGATGGTATTACAGAATTCACAGTAATATTCGCTGTTATCAATGCCCTGTTATATATTAAAAGCTTTGCTCTTAAAGGAAAGGCTTTTAAGTTTTTTGCTGTGTATTTATGTTTAGTGGGATCTATTCAATTGGCTGCCAGTATTCTCGGTGGTGTATTTCATCAGCATAACTTATTCTTATCTCATTTTTATTTTATTTTTCAATTTATATTTCTTTCACTATTCTATTTCGAATTATTAGGGTTTAGATGGATGAACTGGGTATTAATTTTTGTGCTGGGATTAATTGGATTTCAATATTTTCAAACACCGGAGATATTCTTTACTTATAACCCAATTGGAATGAGTATCACGCATAGTGTTTTGGTATTGTATTCGTTGTTATATTTTTACAAACAATTAAATGGGAAAGGTGATTTTTTAATAGTAAACGTGGGTGTCTTTTTCTATTTATTGTCAAGCGCATTAATATTTGCATCAGGAAATCTGGTTTTTAATTTGAATATTTCCAAATCAATGATCAAATTATTATCGAATTTGAATTCCGTTTTATATTTAGTTTTCCAAATCTTAATCTTCCTGGAATGGTATAAAAATTACAGGAAAGCAGCATAATTGTTATATTACTATTCAGAATTTCCTTTGAATGTCTTAACCATCTTTGAGAAATAAAATGGTCATGAACAAAGCGTTAAAAGATATAAGTATCTCACTCCAACTATCCGCCAAATTCATATCTTCGTGCTAATATGGAGCAAATCGTATCTGCAGAAAATCAAATTGTCAACATCATTTTAATTGCGATCATACTTTTAATTGTTATGTCGGTCGCAATTGTATTATTTTTCTACTTTTCCCGAAGAAAAATTGTAAGATCGGAGCTTGAAAAAGCTACCATGCAGATTAAGCATCAAAAAGATGTGATTCAATCTACATTGATTACACAGGAAGCAGAACGCAGCAGGATCGCTCAGGATCTTCACGATGCAATTAGTTCTAAGCTCAATATTGTTTCTCTAAATGCTAATATTCTCACAGAAGAGAACATCCCATCAACCGATGCTAATAAGATTGGAAACAGTATTCTTAAAGTGACCACCAATGTTTTAGAAAGTTCGCGAAAAATTGCCCATGCGTTATTACCACCAACCTTAGATAAGTTCGGGTTTCAGGCAGCTTTAGAGGAACTCTGTGAGGAAGTTTCAGAAACGGGAGCCTTTAAGCTTAATTATCGCATAAATTATGATAATGAATTTTTATCTTCGGAAAGTGAATTGCATTTGTTTAGAATTGTTCAGGAATTGTTTAATAACTCCATTAAGCATGCAGAAGCTTCAGAAATAAATTTAAAAATTGAAACACTTGAAAACCTGTTAGCCCTTAATTACACTGATGATGGAAAGGGTTTCGAGTATGAGGAAAAGAAGATGTCGAAAGGATTAGGCATGAATGGATTAGAAAATCGCGTGGCAATTTTAAATGGAAGCTTTAACTTTGAAACATCACCGGGTAATGGCATTAATGTCACAATAATGATAGGGTAATTCATGGAAATAAATATAGGAATAGCAGATGATGAAGAATTATTCAGAATTGGAATTGCTCACATTCTCTCTCGTGATCCCGAAATAAATGTAGTATTTCAGGCTTCAAATGGGAAGGATCTATTAGAAATGCTTTCTAAAAGTGATCCAATTCCCGATATCATCATGACCGATATAAAGATGCCGGAACTCAATGGAGTTGAAGCGACTAAAATTATTAGTCAGACACATAAAGAAATAGGCATAATCGCCCTTACCACTTATAATACAAAACCATTTATTAGAAATATGATCGATGTTGGAGCCAGTGCTTATCTGGTTAAGAATTCGGCACCTTCAGATGTGATTCATACAATAAAGCAAGTTTTTTATAAAGGTTTTTATTACGATAACGAGGTACTGTCCATAATAAACAATAGAAACAGCTATCAAAACACTGAAAGCGAGAAATCTATCTTTGATGAAAATTTTCTTACACCTCGTGAAGCTGAGATCCTGGAATTGATCTGTAAACAACATACTACTCATGAAATAGGTAAAAAGCTGTTTATAAGTCCGCGTACCGTAGAAGTTCACCGCAAGAATCTACTTGATAAAACAGGCGTAAAGAATATAGCGGGTTTAGTTATTTTCGCAATACACAATGATCTTGTTCCACCAATCATAGTAGATTAGTTCTGGTTTTTCATTTTTTAGAAAGGGGTGAATACCCCAATTTACTGTATAACCCACCTCTTTAACCAATTTTTAAGCACCTAAACGAATAGTTTTTTAGGAGTTATAAAAATACACTGTATATTGTGTAACTTTAGTAATCAATACTTTAACCAATTCAATTAACAAACCCTGACCAAACAAAATGGTAGATTATACACTTACTAATAAGTTAAAACAAACAGTTCATATTGCGCAAGCTATTGCCAGGGAGTACGCGCACGAAAAATATTCGGCTGCTCATTTGTTAAAAGCCTTACTTCACAAGGATATTGGAATGATGAAGTTTATAGATACCATGGGCCAAGATGCGTATTATGTTGAAGAATGGGCAGAAGTTCGTTTGGAATCCTTGCCAAAAACCACCAAGATTCCCGAGAATCCTGTTGGGGACTCTTCTGTGGAAGCTGTTTTTTACGAAGCAGATAATATTAAATTGAAGTTAGGGCTGGATGATGTAAACGAATACTGTCTTCTCATTTCTTTATGTACACCGGGGGTAGGGTTCTCATACGATCAATTAAAAACATTTCCATTAACTCCTAACGAAATTATTGATCACCTTGGTTCTGGAAGCAGCGGAAAAGCTTCAGCAGGATCTACATCAACTAAAAAATCCGGGAAAGCATCCGGTGCAAGTACTTCAGCAGGATCTACCTTACAAAAATATTGCACCGATAAGACTTCCGAAGCAAGAAATGAATCTATCGAAAATATTTCGGGACGAGATTCAGAAATAAAAATGATCACTGAAATCCTTGGAAGGAGATCTAAACCTAATGTTCTTATTCTTGGGGATCCCGGAGTGGGGAAAACTGTTTTAATGAACGGACTATCATATGCTACCATCAATGAGAATATCCCGGGACATTTAAAGGATGCGAGGGTATTTGAATTAGACTTTATTAATCTGGTTTCGGGAGCCGGTTATAAGGGGGAAATTGAAGACAGGTTACAGAAAGTCTTTAACGAATTAAAAGAATTTGACAAACCGATATTGTTGATCGACGAACTTAAAAATATTACAGAAAAAACTTCCGGAAATCAAGGGTTGGTGAATATACTTAAGTCTGAATTAGTAAAAGGCGGCTTAACCATCATAGCCACTGCAACAAATGATGCCTTTAGAAAACATATTGAACCGGATGAAGGTTTATCGCGCCAGTTCGAAATAGTTAGATTAATGGAGCCTAGTGAGGAAGAAGCTCATAGAATGATAATGAATTCGGTGTCGTATTATACAGATCATCACGAACTGGAAATTGATTCGGAAACCATCGCTGAAGCTATTCGTCTTGCGAAACGGTACAACAAGGAACGCAGTTTGCCGGATTCGGCATTAGATCTAATTGACAGAACCATGTCTGCCGCCAAGTTTATGGTGGAAACCTCGGTTCCTGAAATAACATCCTTAAAGGAGCGGTTAGATTTGCTTAAAAAGGAAAAAATGGAGTCGCACAGGGTTTTATCTGAGCAAAACTGGATGTATAGACAAATGCAGGATAAATTGAGTTATTTGCTATTTACCGAGTTGGGTGAGGATGATCATTTTGAAAATATTCTCGAACCAAAAGAAGGCTTTAAAACTTTAAACGGGGTCCTCGATAGTTTAAAAGAGATCGCCGAAAGAGAGAAGAAAAGTATCAACAAAAATGACATTGCTTCTACGATCGCTAACAAGACCGGGATTCCAACGGGAAAATTGCAAGCCGATGAGAAAGAACGTCTTCTCAACATGGAGGAAGTGTTGCAAAAACGTGTAATTGGTCAGGATCACGCTGTAAAAATAATTACCGAAGCGGTACTTGAGTCACGTTCGGGTTTAAGTAAACCGGGATTACCTATAGGGTCGTTTTTCTTTTCCGGACCAACCGGTACAGGTAAAACCGAATTGGCAAAGGCCTTGGCAGAGTTTTTATTCCAGGATGAAGGTTCTATCATCAGGTTCGATATGTCTGAATTTAAAGAAGAGCATTCGGCAGCTTTATTATACGGTGCACCTCCGGGGTATGTTGGTTATGAAGAAGGTGGTTTACTGGTTAATAAGATTCGTCAGAAGCCATATTCAATCGTCCTTTTTGACGAAATAGAGAAAGCGCATCCATCGGTTTTTGACATCTTTTTACAGATTTTGGATGAGGGTAAGTTGCATGACCGACTGGGGAAGGAGGGAGACTTCTCTAATGCGGTAATACTTTTTACTTCAAATATTGGGAGTCAGCATATTGTGGATTCCTTCGGAAACGGGGTGATACCAAAATCTAGTGATTTATTGGAGATGATGGGGAATCATTTCAGACCCGAATTTTTAGGCCGACTCACCGAAATTATACCATTCTCACCAATAACAGAAGAGAATATTGGCAAGATATTTAAGATACAACTAAAGGACCTCCACAAGGCTTTAGATAAGCAGGAAATTGAGTTGGAAATTAGCGATGAAGCCACTGCTATGCTGGCAAAAAAAGGGTTTACCCCAAAATACGGAGCAAGGCCACTTCGCGGTGTTATTAGAAGTGATCTAAGATCACCATTGTCTAAAATGATCATCTCCGGAAAGATTTCGAAGGGAGCAAAAATAAAACTAGAGCTCGATAAGAAAAACGAGTTGAAATGGAATATTACTTAATTTTTGTAAGAAAAATTCAAAAAAAACCTATATTTAACATAAATAAGCAACATTATGAGTGATACATATGGAATTGGGGGAACCGAAGTAAAAACAGATGCGAATGAAGCATTTGCAGATATACCTCAGAATAGAACCCTCTTAGTAGAAAAACTAACGAACGATCCTGCTATTAAACCGGTGGTACAAACCGGACTAAAAACCGTTGAAGAGGTTTTTGAACATTACAAGCCTGAAGTAGAAGTTGAGTTTGAAGATAGTGATGGTGTTGGGAAGAAGGAAATGCTTCATTTCAGTAATTTAGGTGATTTTGGAGCCAAGGGAATTACTCGTCAGAGTGGCTACTTAAAGGATCTGGACACAGAGAAGGATCAGTACATTAAAGTTGTTAAGCAACTTAAAACGAATAAGATCTTAAAAACTGCTCTGGCAGATCCTGAAGCAAAACAGGCTTTATTGGACTCTATAAGAGCATTACTAACCGAAATTGAAGAAAATAAATAATAAATATGGCTGCTAATCAACAACAATTTTCACCTGTAGAGAATCCTGCCGAATTCCTAAAAGAGAGTAGTGATAAGCTGGTAAAGTTTGGTGGGTTCGACTTGCTGGAAGCTTGTATTGAGGGTGTTCAGAATATGAATCCCGAACGAAAGGCAAGAAAGAAGATCTTCTTGACCGAAATGACGAAGAAGGAAGAGAGAGAAACATTAAAAAAGACCTTAGAAATTTGGTCGAATGTACTATCCGGTACAGATGATATTTCTGAAATGGTGGAAGGTGCCGAAAAGAGTGCCGAAGAAGCTCAAACTAGCCTGAGAAAGAATTTAGGAAAAGCCATTGATGCCACTCGGGATCTGGAAAGATCGTACAGATCTGTTGCATTATTTTATAAGAATTCTGAATCGGATAAAGTTAAAAATATTTCTATAGTGAATGCCGAATTGGACCAAATGAAAGATTTGGACAATACGCGGTTTATAGATGCCATCGCAGAAGAACTCAATGGTGCGTTCGATAGGTTAGACCTTCGTGAGAATTACGGTTTACTCGTAATTCCCGGGTATTTAGGATCTAATAAAGTTGTAGAAAAATGGGCAAAGATCGCTCATGATAATAAGGTGATGCTTGTCACAGACTTCGAGCACTTAGACGAACCGGATGATGTTATGGAAATGTTTGAAATGGCAAATTTAACAGGAGGTGATAAATATCGCTCTAATGTTATGATGTCATGTAATTGGCTTGTAGGAAGAGGAAAACATGATGAAGTAGGGGAAGAGGATGATCTTTTCGTTCCGCCTTCCGGAGCATTAGCCGGTAAAATTTATAGTACATTAATGTCTCAGGTTACCGCAGGTAAGAAATTTGGTGGTATGAACGAGGTAGATGGGGTACGTTTCGATCTTAAGAAAAGTGATATTGCTCAATTGGAGAAGTTAGGGCTAGTGCCAATGGTAAATGAATACGGAAAGGTAATGGCATTCTCGGCAAAGACACTGTTCAATGGAGATAACCTAGGGTTACAAACATATTCTGTTGTTCGTGTTTTCGACTATGTTACTAAGGTTTTGATGGATTTCTTAAACCGAAGAGCATTCGAGAACTTCAACGCAAGAACGAGAAAAGAACTTATGGGGCAGATCGTGAAATTCTTGGATAGTATCACCGGGCCGGATAAGTTAATTGAAGATTTCTCAATAAAAAGATTTGAACAAGACCCTAATCAGAAGGATCGTGTTCATCTTGATATTCATATGAAACCATATTTTCCAGCTAAGAACTTTATGATCAAAATGGATGGTCAGAAAGGCGATGATGGTACAGAATGGGATTCAGAATATGAGCAGCAGTAATCTGCACCAACCAAAATTTTAAGGCGACCATCTGGTCGCCTTTTTTATATTTCATGTTGTAATTTTATTGCCGGCAACTCATCTCCAGCTTACTTCGTAAGGCATATTTGCAAGTTCGCTGGGAGCATAAGGACGTAAAGCCTTTCCACTTCCCCTCCAAACAAGAGTTAACTTATTTAGCTCAGGCTCTATTAAGATCGTTTGAAGTACGGGGTCTGTATTTATTAGTTTTCCGTTTCTGCCATCGATTTTAATTATAGGTATTTCCTTCGGAATGGTAAATACAAACTCTTGTTTTTGCGGATGAATATTAACTAACCTGCATTGTTGTCCAACTGTTAAGTGATTCGATTGTAAACCAAGGGAAGCCCCGTTACAGGCTCTAAAGTCTAATGCCGAAACATTTGGATCAGGATTGCTATTAAGTAATGACTCTGAAGCCCATTTGTTTTTTATTTCTGAAATGTTTTCGTCCATACCTTCAGGAATGGTGTAACTTCCAAAGTACGCTACTCTGGGAAACCACCCCGGATGTAACCAATCCGTACAAACAGGAACAGGCATTTTATACCATTCCAATACATTTTTACATATAAAATTCTCGGGAGAAAGTAACTGGTATGGATTCTCAATATTTGGTAATTCTAAAGATGCGAGTGTAGATTCTGTAGGTTCTACAATATACCCTTTTCCGAGGGGGTTTCTTGGATACCGGTATGGGCTACCGGCTAGAATATCGAGGACCTCACTGGTATATTTAAAAGATTCTTCCGCCTCAATTATATCTCTTAGAGATTTTTCGGCATCCAGGTCTTTTCCGCCGTAAGCATGAGTGTAGGATAATGGTATTTCGCTAATTTTATTTTCATATTGAAATAGATACCCTTTGCCTTCTGCCTTATAGACTTTCCGATCTGCAAATATAGAATAGTGCATGGCTAATTTCCCGATCTCAATAGAAGCTGAAAAATTTTCTACTTCTTTGATACTTCTTGCTTTGCCTTTTAAAACAACATCGGTCAAGGGTTTTAACGGATATACATCAATATCTTGTTCAAATAGCCCGTCGATCTCTTCATTCATAACATGGTCTTCAATAATACTTTCCTGATCTTCATGCAGTGTACAAGAACCGTTCAGATTAATTTGATAAGTACGTTTGGCAATTACCGAAAGTATATGCTTCCCTTTTTTATTAAGACCTGAAATTTGTTGTGATGTATGGGACATATTAATGTGGAAAAGGTTAGAACTTGGATGTTGGCGGATATATAAGGTAATAGATTAGCAAAATTGTCCCCGAAAGGCCTAAAAACGCAAGCACCCCATAGAATTTCCATGGAAAACTACCTTCCAGAACAGCCGCAAGGGGTTTGTCTTTTGGATAGAAGACCTTGACATTATCTCCAATATTATATTTTTTTTCTTTTTCGAAGTTTCCCGAATTTAAAGTGATTTTTTTTCCTGTAGCATCATTAAAGCTAAAAATAGGGGCATATGCCATTTTATCGTTGGTGAGACTTTGAGGATTACTTTCTTTCTCCTTAAATCCTTCAATAGTTGCGATTGCAGTTACTCCGCTATTTTGCATTTGGTAAAGCTGATAAAGCTTCCAAACGGCGAATACAAACATTGCAAAAATTAGAACAAGCATGAAAACTTTCACAAAAGGGGATGCATCTTTAAGCATAGATTTCAGAATTGATTAATTAATAGTTTCACCCTGGCTATAATGGTTCTCCATCATACTTTCAATTTGTTGATCGGAATAATTTCCCGGCCAGTTCCCGGGTGCCGGTCCCGCCGATGGACCAACCGGAGAACCAACAAATACACCAATTACCTTACCAAAGACCTGTTCGGCAACGCCTCCTCCAAATTTACTGCTAAAAACTAATGCAGTGGTTAATCCTGCGCTTACCGAAAATCTTCCTGCAAGTCTGGCGACACCGCTCATAGCTCCCTTTGCGAGAGCTCCGCCTAATAAGTTAATCGCTCCACTAACGGCAACATCTACGGCTACACTTAGCATACTAGCGCCGAAATCGGCCATAGTGAAATTAGCTAAATTACAACCTGGAGCTATAACTCCGTTTAAAGAAGCTCCGGGTACAGGGTCTGCACAGTTTAAATTGATTCCAACGTATACCCCAACGGCAATAGCGGTACTTGTGCCTCCCGATTGCACTGAAAAAGCACCGAATTCGGAAACAGAGCCACTTGTTAAAACTAACAATGGGAACAAGATATTGGGTGCAACATGTCCTATTCCCATACCAATATCTGAACCTCGTTGTACAACCAGAAAATTATGTGATTGTACGGTAGGAGCGAGTTGAGCCGATGTCATTAAGCCTCCCAGAACCTGCGCAACCACATGCGGCATAACCACAGGTGGCGCCGGAGGCCCCGGTGTTCCCATATGCCAATCTACGCCTAGCATGGGATGTATATTTGTATGTATAGAACAGTACATGTTATATTAGTTTTCTAATAATCTGATTATTGTTTTTCTCTTTTCTAAAGGCACCAAAGTATATTTAAATGGAAAATTATAAGTGATAAACGCTTGTTTTGAATCCGGAAGTAAACCTACTTGTTCTATCTTCATTTCACGCTTTTCTTTGATATCTCCAATCTTTATCTCTACCTCAAGAGGTAATTTTGGAATTAAAAAATTAAAAGAACCCTGATCGGTTACATTAGTTGCCGTGAGTAAGTCATTCGGTTTTACAGACTCTACGATCATCTGCGGAAAAGCAGAATTAAAGAATCTATCACCTATTCGTTTAATTTTTGAATTATCTTCTTCTAACACCACATGATGTTTAGCTTTTAAGGGTAGGATAGGAAATGAAGCTAAGCCTGCGGGTTCCTGCCATGATTTCCATTTCGTGATCGGATCATCAACATGTTCAATATTGGGTAATTGATTACCGATGGCCGCCTCCTTTTTATAATAGTAGCCTTTGCCATAGGGATTCGACGGATATGGAATGTCCAGGCCATCCCAGGTTGTACTACCTCCGAAGGCATTGTGAAGGCTGAGCGGCATACTTTCAAAAGGTTCAGGATTACTTTTTGATAAAATTCCTAGTATCGATTTCCAAACTCTGTTTCCGAATACATTAACCTTATGAATAGTATTACCATTTAAATTAATCGCAACTTCTGTTTGAGTAATTGTTTTACCTTTGGGTGCTCTTGCATGACCAAAAAGTAAAATATCAACACCTCCACGAATATATACATCGTCTTTGTCCATAGGACCAAACTCACTTTCCCAGTAGTTGTCCTTTAACTCCCAGTCCTGAATTTTGCTTACAACGGCATTACCAGACTTATCTACATCGAATACAACTCTGCATTGTGCAGACATTGCGATATTTTCCTCACCAATCGTAGTGCGATGCGTCAATGTACTAAATGGAGTCTCGTTGTAGAATTCCATGTTAATTAAGCTTTACACGTTCACCTTTTAAGGTCACATCATCATTTGCGACGATATCTACATTCCCCAAATCAGATTTTATGGTCTGTATTTTCGCAATATCCAGTTTTTCTCCTTCAGAAAGCAACATGGTGTCGCCTTTTGTGTACCGTTTGAAGTCTCCTTGAGTAGAAATTTTAGTGTCTTTCGCACTTTCTATTTCAATGTCTTCAGCAGAGATCTTTATATTTTTTTCTGCGGAAAAATGAATATTTTCAGCAGCTACTTTTAAGGTAGTACCATTTTCAGAAATAGTAATAGTAAAAATTGATTGACCGTTGGCATTGGTCAATCTAACCTCATCACAATGAGCCTGACCTTCAATGATTAATTGATGTCCTTGCTTTAAATCTTTGTGAAATGTACTGTTATTTACTTTTTTCATATTAATTGACTTTAACGATTCCACCTTTAATTTCGGTCATAGCGGTGCCCGCCACTTTCACTTTGGCTCCTTTAACTTCATTGGTCCCCGAACCTTCTACTATGGTTTTAACACCACTTGCATTAAGTTTTATGTCACTTTTTAGATCAAGTTCTTGAGATGCATGGATATGAATTTTTTTACCATGTATATTTGTTAGATCAGGCTCACTAGACTCTAATCCAATATTAATAGTAGGGGAATTGAGGTTTATTTCTCCGTCGAGCGCAACTAAATCGATGTTTGCCGTCGCGTTGATAGTTATATTACCTTCTCCATCAAATTTAATTTCACTGCTGGATTTGTCGATAATGGTAATACTTCCGTCTCCTTCATTTATGGTAATTTTACACGGACCAACCTGCCATACGGTAAAATGATTGCTCGCGTGTGAACTTCCGGCCGGCGGAGGCGAATTACGATTATATACAGATCCGGAAGTGTAAGGAATTTCGGCATTACCGTTCTCAAAGTCAACGATTACTTCATCACCTACATGTGGAATTCGATACATACCACCACTTCCACCGGCCTGCATTGAGACAACTCTCATCCAACAAGACATTTTTCCTTGTTTTACCTGCCACGGAAACTGAACTCTAATTCTTCCTAATGCCTCGGGGTCATGATTTTCCGTAACAACGCCTACTTGACTCATACTTCTTGGGAAGGCATTAATATCGGTTAGTGGATAGGCATCATAACTTCCTGAAATTGCTTCAAAGTTATTTTCATATTCTCCCGAAACGTTTACGGAATGGTTTACTTCTATCACTCTGTATTTTTCATCTTCTACGACAATTAAATTACCTAGCTTTACCCCGGGATTACTCGTTGAACCAATTAATTTAACTTGATTGATCGCAACACCCTCTAGTTGGGTTTTAACTTTTGTTTTTAACTGACTTCCTGCTGAAGGGCTATTATTGTTATTGTTCCAGGAATTTGTTTGAATGTTATAGAAATCCTGAGAAACACTATCCACGAAGCCATCGAATGATGATCCTGCGGGTTTGGGCAAGGTGTCATTTTCTTCTATGGTATCGGAAAGATAATTATTAGAAAAATAATTTACATTTCTAGGTAAAGGAATAAGACATAATTTATACTCAATTAGATCTTGACGATAATTAAGTGGAGTTTCTTCAATTTCGGGCTTGCCAAAAATTAGTTTATCTCCGTTATAATACATCCATTCTCCGTATTGTGATGCTAATCTACGTACGAAATCGAAACCGCTCTCATTATGTTGAACGCAGTAGTCGATCATATCCGTATATTTCGAATTTACGTCTGTATTTAATTTATAGTTATTAAGGATACTATTTACGATTCCGTCCAATCTCATTTCGTTGAATGAATCGTAATGTGCTCCACCATCGGCTTTAATTGTAGGACTTTTAGCAATTAATACGATCTCATCTCCCAAGTCAACATTCTCGGCTTTGACGATTTTCACTTCGGTAACGAGTCCTTTAAACTCTAATTTCCCCATTTTGGATTTATCGGAAATGGACGACGTTTGCACAGCAATGGTTTCCCCTAAGAATTCTTTGCTTTTTTCACCTAAACCAGACGCTTCTTTTTCGAACATATCCATTCGGAAAATGATTTCCAGCGTGTGATGTTCGGCAATCTTTTGACCTAAGAAGAGCTTCTTAAATGAAGTAACTTCTTTACCGGCAATATATATTGATGTTTTTGAAAGTAATGCCATAACTCTTATTTAATGAAATGATTCCCATGGATTTTCGTACTCAGAACCATTTACTCCCATAGCTCTTGCCGAAATCGTTAGCTTGGTTCTCATTGGTAAAGAATTCTCTGCGTCGAATTGCTCTAAATATCCTACACAAAATGCATCAGTGAAATGTAGCGTTTTATTACTAGACATAATGTCTCGTTTATAAAATACGATCTCACCATCTTTATAATCGCCCGGACTGACCATCCATGCTAAAAAATCTGTGCTATTGGTAGATTCAATAAGTATATGGATTAGTCCGCCTCTAGGTCTTCCCGTAGGGCGGCCATTAGAATCAATGCTCTGAATAAACTCAAAGGAGCATTCCAAAACATTCATCTCTACATCTTCAATTGTTAATTTTGCTAAGAATGACATGGTATAATGTATTAAGTTATGAACAGGCAAATAAGGGAGCGTTGAAATATCACCCCCTTAATTGAATTGTTACCGTATAATGTTCCAGGTGTTATTACACCCAGTCATTTACGTGTTCTCCATTTCCAATGCCAATAGATTTAGCTGAAATGACAAAAGATTCTGCCATGGGGTTTTTTCCTGTGGAGTCGAAACCTTCGTGATACTTAACCATATAGCCCTCTGTGAACTTAAGTTCTTTTGAAGTGGCTTCTGTATCTCTCTTTAGGAATACAATAGAACCATCTCTTCGTTCGAAGTTATTGAACATCCAATCAGATAAGCTGGTATCTGCGGTAGATTCTACTGTTAATTTGATCTTGCCTCCTCTGGTAATAGAAGAAGGTCTTCCTGTTGCATCAGTTTCCTGATGTAATTCGTACGAGCAACTTAAAACGTTGTACTCATTTCCTGCTACTTTTAGTTTTGCTTTAAAAGACATAATAATAAAATTTAATTAATAAAAAATAAGATATCTATATATATAAAAATATGTATGAAATAAAATTATGGAACAATGTAAGAACATACAAGAAAACAGCTAATTTTCTTAAAATGAATAGATTAATAGATTCCTTTCTAAGATGAAATACATTTTGGAATGAATTTGTTACCCCTTTTCAGACATTTTTTTAATTAAATTTTGAAGAAAATCACGATTTCAAGTTAACATTTATGATTAGAATAGCTATAAAAAACTAAAGATCAGAATGTTAAATAGAAATGGAATAGGTTTAAAAAGAATGAATATGAAGAAAAATCAGGTGCCAGAATTTGAAGTTGTGACGAATTAACTATCTACACGCCGACATATAATAACAGTATCTTCTTTAATATTGTTAGCAGCTACTGTTTGATTAAAGTTAATGTGCTTTATTGGGCTCCACCAATTTGGCTTAAAATGAAAAACCCATTCGTTGGGCTCATTAGATCGCTCATCAATGACTTCTATTTTACCTTCCGGATGTCTCTCATTATAATCAATTATAAAGAAATAAAACAGCTTGCCAAATTCCATAGCCTGTGGCGCTTTAACCCTAAAATTAGTGATATCGCTTTGATCCTTATTCTTTTTGAACTCGAAACTTATCACTCTCGGATTTACCAACTCTTCTTTTGTAGGGTCCTTAATATCCTTATTAACAGGAAATTGCCAACTATCGTATATAGGTATAGCGATCTGCATGGCAAATTCGTACATTTTGTAGAATAAAGTTGGCAATACGAATAAAATCGCAGACGACATAAAAATATAACTGAAGGGCGATCTAAATCTGTTTACGATTTGTATAAAGGCAATGAGTCCCAAACAGGCATAGGCTAAAGTAAATAAGAACTCCGGCCAGAATTCAGACTTGTCTGCCGAAAGAGACGGGAAATAATTCCGAAGCACGTATAAATGAAGTACACCCAACAACAAAAATATAAATTGAAAGGCGAAGTAACTGTTTAGCGGAGTGTCGTTTAATACTTTACTGGAACTTAGTAATCCTGTTAAAGCAAAAGTTATGAGAATTAAAAGCGCATAGAGGATCGCTTTTTTTTTGTTCTTAGAAAATAGTTTACGCAATTTTGTAACAAGCATCATTACGAGCGTGCTTATAATAATTAAGCCTATACTTAGCTTAAAAATTTCACCATTTGCGATATTTCCTACCGAACCCATTTCGTTATTATTATAATTGAGTTGAAATTCCCATTATTGGATTATCATCCTCATTTAAAACAAACCCATTCTTATTGTTGACAATAAATTTCGTTTCAACTTCTATTTCTATGGGAATGAAATAATCGTAAAAAGTATTAATAAATTTTAAAACTCCATCCTTTTTTAAATAATTATTTATTTTTTTTTCTGAAATAGGTCCGATGGTAACCTCCAGTATCGGACTGAGGATCTTTTGCTTAGTCGTTGCCAATACAGAGTTCACTCCCAATTCGAAATTATCAACAGACTTCTTTTTCTGAGTATTTTCTTCTGAAGGATTTCGAGCTTCAAACTTTTTATTGAAGGTCACTTTTTCGTTTAGCACCTTCTCCATAGTGAGCCTGGTTAATTCCAGATCCCCGGCAATTTTATAACTATGAGGCAATAGTTTAATCAATTTTAGAATATAGGATTCGGGAATTTCACTGTCAATATTCCAGAATTCAATAAGGAAATCATCGTTTAAGTTGTAGAAATTATCTAATAATTCTCTCTCTTTACTTTCAATTCGTAAGCGTTGAAGGAAAAATTCATTTTCAATGGGCGCAAAAAAGGATCTCGCCTCTTTTTCCTCTTCTTTTACAGATTTTCGATAGGCACTAAAGGAACTACCCGCTTTTTCGGTTTGCGGGGCATGAAATAATCCTTCGGGCAGCATGTCGTAAAGACCATTCCTGGATAGATTGAAGGTCAACATATTGTCATTTAATAAGTTGTCTACATCTATTATGTCACGTCTGTAGGGTCTTGAAAAGGTACTCTGATTAGCAATAACGAAATCTTCTTCAGTAACATCCGAATTTTCCTGAATTTCGGCAATGAGTACTTCGGCCTTTAAGTTCTCATAAACACCAAGCAATTCTGTGAAAATATTCTCAAGTACAGAAGTTGTCATTCCGAAGTGTTCAAAATTAATTGTTGTTGATTCTTCGACCTGCCGAAACAAATCTACTAGTCCAGAATGCTTCCGAAAGATCACTTATTTTAACACCCGAAACTCCACTGGTACCACGTCTTGAGGTAGAATTTACGAATTTATTGTTTCCGAGGTAAATACCTACGTGACTAATGTTGTTACTGTAATCACCAACACCCTTAAAAAACAGCAGATCTCCTTCCATAAGGAAACTCTTATCTGTAAACTTATCTGAGTATTTCGAATTAAATTGCTTTTCGGCTGTTCTTTCTATGTACAGTCCAAAAACAGAGGTGAAAAGTCTTTGTGAAAAAGAAGAACAGTCAATTCCTTCCTTATTAGCACCACCCATAAGGTAAGGTGTTCCCATCCATTCGTCAATGAACTCATATAATTTGAAGTTCGTTATTTCTTCTGGCGTAACCCCAAGGATTTCGGCATACTTAGTTTGTAGGGGTGAGATTTCATCCATGATATCTTCAGATATCACTTGATCCTCTTCCTCATTATCATCATAACTAACGATCACATCTTTATTCTGCTTCTTAAGCTTTTTGGCCTGTTTTGCAAGCAATTTCTCTCGTTTCTCCAGTTCCTTTTGAGCTTCCTTAATTTTTGCTTCGCGTTCCTTTTCTCTTCGCTTTTCTTCTTTACTAAGCGACTTTTCAATTCGTCTTCTTCTTTTCTTCTCATCCTTAGTAAGGGATACTTCTATCTGATTTACAGCAACTTTCTTACCTTCTATCACATTTATCAAAAACAGTTTAACTTCATAACCGTCTTTAGTAACCGTCACTATCTGTTCGCCACTCGGGATGCGCTCGGTAAAATTAAATGTCCCATCGGCATTGGTTTTTTGTGCCAATGCAGTACCCTCAATAGCAACAATTGCGTTGCTGATCTCCGAAAGCGTTTCTTCTTCAACGATAGTTCCGGTAAATGTTGAATTTTGAGAAAATGAAATGAAGCAAATGCAAAAGAATAAAAGGGATGTAAATATCTTCCTCATAATCAATGGGTTTGGTTTGCAGGTTTAATCAATTTTTTTTATTGGGGGTCATAAAGGTACTAAAAATGAGGTACCGATTTTAAAAGATATTGAAAAAAATGTTGCCTCGTTTAAAGAATTGATTCTTATTAAGATAAGTAATATCACTATATTTACATTCATAACATTTTTTAATATGGGATTTGAGATAGTTTTTGAAGTAACTATACTTAGTTCACGAGTAACACGGACATGAATAACAATTATTATGTACTTCCCCTAAATGCTAAAAACCTTATTAGTAGCAGAGAACACGAAAAATGTAATCTCAATACATCCATATCGCACTATATCCATCTAATTAATACCTCGTATTTTGGTGAATGTACCTTCGATGAATCTTTTGGGTGTTCTATTTGGAATATTGATTTCGACAATCTTAAAAGTACCACCCGTTTAAGAACACTTATTCAGGATTCATTATACGACTCGTTGTTAGAACATGAAAAACGTCTGCATGAAATTAGAGTGGATGTAAAAATAAAGCAAGAAGAAATAACCGGTAGAATGACTGCAAATCGAATAAAGAAGCGCATTGACATAAGAATAAAAGGGAAGGTTAAAAAAACGAGTGAGCAGTTTTCGTATGTGGAATACTTTTATATTGGACCCTTATCATACAAATAGCATATGAAGGAAAATAATAAAGAAGAGATAAAAAACAGAATGATAAAAAAGGCTGCCACAATGTGGGGAGTGCAGCCTAATGAAATCGAGATGTCATTCGATCCTATCGTTTCTTTACTCATCTCTGCATGTGCTTCAGAAATTGAGAAGATATCTGCAGAGGTAGATCATTCGCAAACGAGAATTACTGAAAAAGTTATTCAGCTAATGACGCCGGAAGCGGTGAATGGTCCAAGACCTGCAAGATCTATACTTTATGCCGAACCAATCGATGAGGTATTAACCATTAAACCCGAATATCTTTTTAATTATAGAAAAAAGGAATCTTATCAAAAAACTTCGGTAAAATATAGGAATATCTATTTTTCTCCTGTTCAGGATTTTAAATTGGTAGACGCAAGTGTTCAATATATGGCTTGTGGAGGTACTTTTATTGAGCTTCAGAATAGAAAAAACAAGGAAATAGTCGCACAAAAGGTTAAAGATTCAGACTTATTGCCTTCAACTTTATACATTGGTTTAACTAGTAAACGAAAATCCATCACGCTCGAGGATGTATCTTTTTATTTTGAATTGCAAGGTGTGGATCATAAAGAGCTCTTTTATCATCACTTAAGAAATGCACAATGGTTTACAGAAAATGACACTCTAGAAGTGTCAGGTGGATTCTATAATACTGAAAAGGCAGAAGAAACAAACCTTAAAAGTATCTTCGAAGATGTATCTAATAAAACGAACAACACGTGTAAACAAATCGTGAATGGATATAGCAGACAGTATATAACAGTAAAATCTGTTGGAGAAAAGCAGAATTTGAAAAAATCGGAGTTTAAGGAAATGCAGGATTTTTTGTCCAAGAATAAAATTAAACTTGACGAAGATGTAAAATGGATAAAAATTATATTTCCAAGAATAATAACCAATACACTTTTACAAAATATTCACTGCTCGTTAAATTCATTTCCTGTACTTAACAGAGAGCTCAATAGTTTTACCTATAATATTAAGGAGTTTATAAATATTCTTCCAATAAAGACCGAAGATCTGTTTTTTGATATTAAATCCATTACGAACACCGATGGCGATGCATATAAAGCCAGAAGTAAAGACAATTCTAGTATTGGTAAAGGAACTTTTGTGTTACGCGATGATAATGTTGGGAAATTAGATAAAAGAAAGGCACGAGAATATGTTATTCACCTAATTGAGCTTTTAAAAGATGAAAGTGCTTCTTTTTCATTTCTGAATAATGACTTTTTACATAAAAACCTCAAAGGGTTGAATCAGTTAATAGCGTTATTAGAGCAGAAGGTTTCTGAAGCTTCAAGGGATCTTACACAAACTAATTATGTTGTCTTAAAGCCTTTTAAGCCAAACGAGAAATTGCTGGTAGAGTTTTGGACCACAAACGGGGAAGCAGGAAATAATATTAAATCAGGTAGCGATCTCTCAATTTATCAAGGCGTAGGAATACAACAGGGTAACAATTATTTTCTTACCACATCTCATGGTGGGAAAGATGATCTAAATATGACAGAAAAACTAAATTCGTATAGAAGATCCTTACTTTCAAGAGACCGAATCGTGACGAAAGAAGATATAAAAGCCTTGTGTTTTGAATTATATGGAGACAAGATTAGTAAGGTAGATGTGAAACGTGGATTTGGTAGTGGCATCGGACTTAACAAAGGAGTGATGCAGTATATTGAAATTGTATTGTTGCCTAATAATCAAATCAATACGGAAGAGGAGGAATGGGATTCAATTAATAGTAATTTACTTTACTATTTAGAAAAAAACTCTGTAAATGTATTTCCATATAAAATAAAAATATTAAATTAATGTCTATTTTAGTCCTAAAATAGTGCGATCGTAAAACTAGGATACATCAAATTAAAAGTATTATGAGCTCAGGAAATAACATTAGAAAGAGTATGGATAGTTCCGTTATTTATATGTTTATAGGGGTATTCTTGATCTCGGCTGTTACTCTTGCATTCAGATATTCTAAATACGCACCCTGTGATGAGGTATTATTCTCTACCGATGCCAGAGAGTTTAGAGCGGGAGAAATGATTAAATTTCGGGATAAAACAGAAGGAGCAGAAGTTTGGACCTGGGATTTTGGTGATGGAACTACAGGGTCTTATCAAAAGGATCCCTTACATATCTTTAAGGAAGAAGGGGAATATAAAGTACGCCTCTTGGTTAATAATACGTGTGAACGAATCGAGACTGTCGTAATCAAGGAAAAAAGAGTCTTGATCGATTCCACTAAATTCCCGGTTTTCTCACTTCCGGAAAGCATTACTGTGGGAGAAACCCTGAAGGTTAAAGACGAAACTAATAATGCAGACACATGGGAGTGGAGATTTGGTGAGACAGCTAGTATTAATGCTACCTCTAAAAATGCTGAATACGTTTATGAAGAGCCGGGTCTTAAAACCGTTTCATTGGTGGTGAATGGTGATTTAAACTACATTACAAAGAAGAAAATCAATGTAATCCCTAAGAAAGGAGAGAAGGTCCGAATTACAGAAATTGAGATCCCTAAACGTGAACCTGGGTGGAATATAAAGAGTAAGCCAAGCGAAGTTGTTACGCAAAAGGAAGAGGCAGCTAGTAAACCTTCGGTTACTCCGTATATCAATGAAAGTAATTTTGGATTAAAAGTGCTATTGGTTTCTCAAGAAAAGACGACTCCCCAGGCATTTTCAGAATTTTTCTGCGGAAACATAAACATTCCAATTGTTGTGAATGGAAAAAATACAACCTTCCTTGTTTTCTGTGAAAAAATAAAAGGGAAGAAAATTAAGATTAAGAGTTTAAATCTTTTCAGAGAAAAAGGATCGAATTGTATTAAAAATGTAACTATCGATTATAAAAAATCGGGTCTCTTCTAAAACAAAATCACTAAACTCACCTCCTAATTTAGAAGGGCAGTCATAATTAAGTTAAGAGGTGAACTCTTGAACGCAAAATAAAAGTAGATGGAATCTAAGAATAATAATTATCATAGAGTTAACTGGATAGACGGGATGAAGATCAATAAAGATCACTTCATTGAAATGGAGAATTCACTCTTGACGATGATGCAGACCTCGCAACAAAATAATATTACCCCAATTAACTTCGGACTACTACCAAAATATTCGGATAAGGATAATTCTATTGATCTAACTATTTCTGTAGATGGACAATCTACTATTGAAGTAATACTCAACAGTTGTCAGGCAATAACTTTAGGTGGCCATCAAATCAATATTTCGAATGATACCAAAAGCTTGTTAGAGCAAACCGGATATATTTTAAAAGAGCAGTACAGCATAAAGAAAGATGAAAATGAATGGTATATAGTGCTCACTACGAATCCGTATAAGCGAATCCCGGTTGGCAATGCGGATCCTGAGGAAGAACCTCCAAGACATCCAAATGTGATTTCAGAATACAAGCTCAATATTCTCCCAAAGAGTGAGGTAACAAACCAAGAACTTGGGTTGCATCATATTACCATTGGGAAAGTTATCCTGGAAGAAGGAAAGCCAACAGTAGATCAGGATTTTATCCCACCCTGTCGTTCCATTCAAAGTCATCCCGATCTAATATTCACATACAACGAAGTAGGTGCCTTTTTGAATCAGTTAGAGGCTTTTTCAATTCATATCATTCAGAAGATACATCAGAAAAAACAAAAGAACGACTTAGCTCAGATGGCATTATCACTTTCAGAACAGGTGATGCATTATTTAAATGCAACAATTTCTGAATTCAGATATAAAGACAAGTATGAATCGCCGGTAATGATGATCTCGAAATTGGTGAACTTAGCGAGGGTTATAAAAAGTAGTCTGGATATTTATGTAGGAACGGGAAAAGAGGATTTTCTCAATTATCTAACAGACTGGTGTGATTTAAATCAGGGAGCGTTTGAAAATGTTTTGGTAGAAACCATAGAATTGGAGTATGTTCATACCGATATAAACGCTGCCTTACTTAAAGTATCCTCTTTTACAAAATTGATGCTTTCACTGTTTAAAAAGTTAAATGAACTTGATTATATCGGTAAAAAATCTGATTCAGGAATCTTTGTAAAAGAAGAAGTTGTTGAAAATACAGAAGTAAAAAGCAGAAGAAGTTTCCTTCTCGATTAACACTAATCAATATTAATTGCACATTTTATGAAACCAAAGAATAGCAAGGAAAGAAGAAATAGTTTTTTAAAGTTTTTGGGTCTTTTTTTAGCAACCGTTTCAATGATCGTTATTGCGGTTTACTTTAATTTTAGAGTACCGGCTAAAGAAAATGAGTTACTACGGGAACAGGCAAAACTCGTAAAAAGCGAAATGGAATTCCAGAACGGTTTTTTTAATGAAATGCAAAATATTAAAGGAATGATAGATTCCTTAGATGTTCCCGGTCAAAATACCGCTTATCAAAAATCACTTATAAGTGCAAAACTCGTTGATCTGCAAAAAACTATACCCACGAAAGATTCTACTTATTTATATGACATGCACACGAGTATTGTTGATTTATACGTAGAATTACAAAGTGCTAAAGATAAGCTTCATGCATTACGGGATGCCGAAGGAACTATTGAAGAATACAAAGAAGCCTTAGACAAATGCAATCAGTATTTGAAGGAGGCCGAAAGGGAGTTACGCGTTAGAAACTAATATGGGAGTAATTAGGCACAGTGTGGCGATGGTGAGACAGGGTGGAAGCCCGGTGTGTTGGGCGGCTTGTGCTATGATGATTCTTCAGCATAAAAGAGGGCAGTCTCTGGGTTTTGACCATATGGGATTCCATGATCCAAGATTAACTTCGGTGACCAATGTTCAGTATATGACTGAGGTGGAGTCCAAACTTCGTAGTTGGGGTTTTACAGTAAAAGCCAGTGACGATATTTCTATGGGTGTTGCGAGTAGACAGAGTGAAATGAATGAGAATATGGGTGGAGTCCATGCGACAATGCGTACCGTTGTTAGACGTACTCCTACTTACACGATCGCCGATAAGATCGAGGTATTATTAAGACGTTGGGGACCGGTGATCTTATTTCACCACTGCGGAGCTTTTTCTTATGGTCCGGGAGTTACTACTCCAACAACAGGGTTTCACGCTGTGGTTATCACCGGAATTGATACCGGGAGAGGTGGGATTTTTTTCAATAATCCTTGGGGTCAACGGGATGTACCAACAACAATATCCTCCATTGAAAACGCAGTTCGCAGATGGGAAAGTTCAGGAAGCAATCCCGCCTTTGCATATTTTCCTTAACTAAAAAGCTTTAAGTATTGTTTTTAGGGTATGTAAAATTTACATTCTTAAATAAATTTGCTATCTTCATTTTCAATTCAACTCCCCCCATTTATTTAATGTATGCTTACAAAAGTATATGGGAGTGCCGTCTTCGGAGTTGAAGCCACAACGATTACAGTAGAAGTTAATGTTGATACGGGTATTGGTTACCATTTAGTGGGATTACCGGACAATGCCATCAAAGAAAGCAACTATAGAATAGCGGCTGCTCTTCAAAATAACGGTTATAGAATTCCCGGTAAGAAATTAATTTTAAACATGTCTCCCGCCGACCTTCGGAAGGAGGGTTCAGCCTATGATCTAACCCTCGCCATGGGGATATTAATAGCTACTGCCCAGATAGATTCAAAATACCCGATAGCCGAATATATAATTATGGGAGAACTTTCATTAGATGGTAGTTTACAGCCAATTAGAGGGGCACTCCCAATAGCCATCAAAGCGAAACAAGAAGGTTTTAAGGCCTTTATCCTTCCGAAGCAAAATGCTAAGGAGGCTGCTATTGTTGAAGGTATAGATGTGTTTGGTGTTGATTCAATTAAGGAGGTTATCGATTTTTTTTCAGAAGGAATTGCATTAGAGCAGACCCTTGTTGATATGGAAGCCGAATTCTACCAGCATTTAGTGAATCCAGAGTTTGATTTTTGTGATGTGAAAGGACAGGAATCCATTAAGCGTTGTATGGAAATTGCCGCTGCCGGCGGTCATAATATTATACTTATCGGTCCGCCGGGCTCAGGAAAAACCATGCTGGCCAAGCGTTTACCGAGCATTTTGCCTCCCATGACTTTACAGGAGTCGCTGGAGACCACAAAGATCCATAGTGTAGCAGGCCGAACCATAGAAAAAGGAGGTATTATGACCTCCAGACCCTTTAGAAGTCCGCATCATACCATTTCGGATGTGGCGCTGGTAGGTGGCGGAACATATCCTCAACCGGGAGAAATATCCTTAGCGCACAATGGCGTTTTATTCTTAGACGAATTGCCGGAGTTTAAACGAGGTGTTTTGGAAGTAATGCGTCAGCCATTAGAAGATCGCGATGTCACTATTTCTCGGGCAAAATTTACGGTCACTTATCCATCAAGTTTTATGTTGGTAGCAAGTATGAACCCTAGTCCGAGTGGCTATTTTAACGATCCCGACGCGCCAATGACATCCTCCCCACAAGAGATGCAACGCTATTTGGGGAAGGTTTCCGGACCTTTGCTGGATCGTATCGATATTCATATTGAGGTGACACCGGTTCCATTCGATAAATTGAGCGATGAACGAAAAGGAGAGTCTAGTATATTGATAAGAGAACGCGTTACAAAAGCGCGTTTGTTACAGGCGGAGCGTTTTATTTCTTCGGAAAAAATACATTATAACGCTCAAATGGGAGTTAAGCAGATTCGAAAGTATTGCGAGTTAGATACCAGTTCTCTTTCGCTTCTGAAAAATGCCATGGAGCGATTAAACTTATCGGCGCGTGCCTATGACCGGATCCTAAAAGTTGCGCGTACTATAGCCGATTTAGAAGCTTCTGAAACCATTAACGGCGTTCACATTTCCGAAGCAATTCAATATAGAAGTTTAGACAGGGACGGATGGTTTGGATAGTAGTATGCTTAATCACCTCAATTAGAAATTAAACGTGTACCTATAAACGCAACTGAGAAAATATTCCGGAATTATATTTAACAGAATTTATAAATGCAAATGTCGAAACACTCTAAGTTTTAGCATTACTTAACGGAATACTAACTATTTTTTAAGGAGAAAGCCTGTAACTTTAGTAATTATTAATTGTAAAAAAAATTGTTATGTCGAAAGATCATGGACCACAAATAAAGAATGATGAGCAATACGAAAAATTGCGGGAGGAAGGAATGAGCAAAGAAAAAGCCGCCCGCATTGCCAATACTGAGAATTCCGGAGAAAAGGGAGGTAAGGCAAAAAAGTATGAAGATAGGACCAAAGAAGATCTGTATTCACAAGCTAAGAAAATAGGAATAGATGGCTATAGCAGTATGAATAAGGATGAGCTTATCGAGGCGCTTCGCAATCATTAAAATAATGTAACATACTAAACCGAAGAAATTAGCGAATAGACCTATTCGTTATAAATTCTCATATTCCGAATCTCTTGCAGCAGCTTCCCTGTTTTTAACTCTCAAGTAGTTTTTATCAATTTTTCTACTTCTATAGCCAAGTAAGTGAAGAAAATCTTTGGTAAAGAATCGTGCTATTTTCAAATTTACGATCAATTCATCTTTCTTATCCGAAGTCCAACGAACTCCGGGTAGTATTGGGAGTATTTTATCGAAACGGATTTTTCTAAAAAAGGTAGATAATTTTAAAAAGACTTTCGGAACTTTCCGTATAAGAAAAAAACCATCGTTTCCTTTACCTTGATACAAAGGCATAAAGATCCTCGCATTCTGATGCGCAGTAATTGTATTATTGTTACTACTTGCGAGTACGTGCCCTTTGTTAACCGACTGGAAATTTGCAAAGCCGGGATTCATTTTAAACGTTTCAAAGGGTTTTATCTCATACCTCATAAAGATTTCATAGAAATCTTCATACCCTCTGGTGTTTTTGCTTAACAAAGCATAATGTTTTTCAAATTCAAATTCACTACTATTTAAACTACCGCTAAAATATAATGATAGAAAAATAAAAGAAACATGGTTGTTTATAGCTTCCGGATCGTCATGCTGCCCCCCTTCAAAACCAAAAGCTATATAACCTAACTCATTAATATAACTAAGAAGCGCCCCCTCCAGGTACTCTTCAATACCTAAAATGATTGGAATCGGATACTGTGCTGTATATTTCCGATTTAAAAGACTGTCATTAACAGTAATAAACGGAATGGTCTTACTCGACGTAGTATGTAAATCGAAGAAATAAAAAGGTCCGATTTCTTTACTGAGAATTTGTTTCAAAGTAAAAAAAAGTTCCTTTTGCTCTTTTCTCTCGTCCGCTAGTTCTGAGTTGTGGTGGTCTTCAAGTTTTTTAATATTCGTATTTGTCCATAATCTATTGAGGTCTTCTTTGTTATATCTCACACCTTTCTTCAATGCAGACAGATTACCACTATAGGCATATAGATTACCTTTAAATACTTCTCTTTTTAAGACAAGCGCGTCTAAAACTTTCTTTAAAGCTAAAACTCCTGCCGGCTCATTTCCGTGAATTCCACCAATGAAAATCAAGGTAGGGCCTGGCAGCGCACCTTCAATGCGCCCAATTAAACGATCTGACCCGAGTGACAGATTCATTGACTTGCTGTAAACCTTAGTCATTATCAAAAGAGATCACATCTTTAATAGTAATTATACCAACCAAATCTAGGTTGTGAATCACGGGTAAACATCCAATTTCGTATGTTTTCATTATTTTGATCGCGTCGGAAATATGAGTTTCGGGCGAGGCCGTTTTTATTTCTGTTTGCATGATATCGGAAACCTTCAGGTAAGTATTTTCATCTTCATTACTCCGAAATTTCTGAGCATGCGTCCACGTAAGTAACCCCGTTAACTTTCCCAATCCATTTTCAACCGGCATATGATGAATGTTTTTCCACTGCATTAGTTTAGTAGCCAAATTCGCCAAGTCGTTTTCTTTTACCGTGTAAAGTTCTGTAGACATGATCTGTCCGACCAAATGTGATTCTTGCTTTAGATAACCATCTTTTTCTATTGGTTCCCATTTGTGAATTGGTATATCGAGCTTCTGATTTTTATACATTGCCCTGGTGATCAATCGCTGTGCATTATCCTTAGTAACACTATCTTTTAATTTTCTGTAGTTGGAAATTATCCATTCCGAACCAGTTTGATTTTTTAACCTCTCTTCAATTATGCCTAAGAGTTGAATTCGATCTTCTTCAGTAACTCCAACTTTCTTTAAACCATCATGAGCAATAGGCAGTAGTTCTGTTAACATTAATTCTTTAAGCGTTCTCTGCTTGCCTTTCCATATAAAACTTGCATTTCTCCCAATTCTGGCTGCCTTTATAAAATTAGATTTTACATCCTTGAAGTCCATTACCTTGAGCATATCATCAAACTCGGCCGGTCTACCCACCATTAGTCCAACCCATAAGGCAAAATTGGCCATTTCATCGAGTTGAGAGGGACCGGAAGGGATATATCTGTTTTCAATCCTAACATGTGCTTTACCGCCGCTAGCTCCATAACAAGGTCTGTTCCAACGGTAAACAGTGCTATTGTGTAAATTGAGCGCATGAAGTTTTGGAATTCGACCCTTATTCAATTCTTCTAGAGAATCGGAATCAATTTTCTTAGATAAAATAATCTTGTGCTGCGCGATATCATCTTTAAAAATTTCGGCGATAGAGCCAGTAGCCCATTTTGTGCCAAATTTTACTCTGGGCTGTTGATCTTTTAGGGAATAGGAGGTTTTTCTGGTGTCAATGCTTTGCTGAAAAAGTGCAATGCGCGTTTCACTCCACAATTCCCTACCTAACAAAAGAGGCGAGTTTGTAGCAATTGCTAAGATAGGTCCCGCTATTGTTTGCGCCCAATTGTAACTGGAAATAAAATCTTCGGGAGATATCTGTAAGTGAAGCTGAAAACTGGTATTACATGCTTCGAACAATACTGAGTCGTGAGAAATTGATATTTCATCTACACCTCTTAAATACAATTGAAAGTCTTCTCCCTTAAGTGACTTTAGCATATCATTTAATGCCCAGTACCGCGCGTTTGGTGTCATGTATTCGAAATCGAGTTCATTCTGACTTATGGTTGGCAGTATGCCCGTAAGAATTATTTTTGTATTAAACTTTTTTGCGGCCTTTTTAGCTTTTTTCAAGAGTGAACTTAATTGAGAGCCTACTTGTTGAAAACAATCGCCTTTAAGCAATACCGGATCGAGATTAATTTCTAAATTATACTGAGCTAATTCTGTCGTGAAATGTGGATCGTCAATTTTTTCTAAAATGAGTCCCGAATTCTTTTCCGGTCTCCAATTATGATCAACCAAACAAAACTCCTGTTCGGCACCAATTCTATGAATTCCGGTTTCTATGCTATTGTTTTGAAGCATTTGCTCTAGCGCTTCAATGTCATTAATTAAATGCTGAAGAAAAATAGCTCTTTCTTCCGCGGCTTCTAAACCTACTACATTATGCTCACCCATATCGACAGATTATAATTGATGTTTTTTTACATTCTTCAATTATAAACAAAGAATTCTGTGATAAAAATGATATTAGTCATTTACCATTTTTATCAATAATTCCATTATATAAAGTACTATTTATACATTTCTATTACATTTTATATGGTAGTAGTCACTAGTATGGTATAGGTTTTTCTTAGGCCTGGTAAATGATCATCAATGTCTATAGACCATTTATACAAACTTGATTTAACAACAATTTAAGAATTCTAAACGCAGTCGATTGTATATTTAGCAACGTAAAAAACAATCAAAAAATGATATTTAAAAATCCCTTTAAAATCGCCACCATTTGGATGCTGGCGATCAGTTTTGTATTTACCTCTTGTAAGGAGGGAGATTCTGCTAAAGTTGAAGATAGCGCAAAGCTTTCGGTAAAGTATGAAAAATACGAACTTGAAAATGGTCTTGATGTAATTCTTCATCAAGATAAAAGTGACCCAATCGTTTCGGTAGCAATTCAGTATGGCGTAGGCTCTAACCGCGAAAAAACCGGAAGAACAGGATTTGCTCATTTATTTGAACACATGTTGTTTCAGGAATCTGAGAACGTTCCACAGGATCAATTCTTTAAGAAGATTCAGGATGCCGGCGGTACACTTAACGGAGGTACCTGGAAAGACGGTACCATCTACTATGAGATCGTTCCGAAGAATGCATTAGAAACTGTACTCTGGATGGAAAGTGACCGTATGGGATTCTTGATCAATACCGTAACAGAGTCTGCTTTTTACAATCAGCAGGAGGTAGTTCAGAATGAAAAGAGACAACGCGTAGATAACAATCCTTACGGACATACCGGATGGGTAATTGACAAAAATCTTTATCCGGAAGGCCACCCGTACAACTGGCAGGTGATTGGAGAGTTGGTAGATCTGCAAAATGCTACGGTTGAAGATGTAAAAGAATTTTATGACAGATTTTATGGTCCAAATAATGCTACGCTCGTCTTAGCAGGTGATTTTGAAAAAACCGATGCAAAAGCCTTGATTGAAAAATATTTTGGTGAAATTAAACGTCGTCAGGAAGTAACTCCTCTTGAACCACAAACAGTAACTCTCGCGGAAACAAAACGTCTTTACCATGAAGATAACTTCGCTACTGCACCTCAATTAAACATGGTATGGCCAACGAGCGAACAATATACAGATGATGCCTATGCGCTCGATTTTTTAGCCGAAATACTTTCTAGTGGAAAGAAAGCTCCATTGTACAAAGTATTGGTTAAGGAAAAAGAACTTACTTCACGTACTAGCGCTTATAATAACGCACAGGAATTAGCCGGAGAATTTCACATCATTATTACTGCAAACAGCGGAATAGACCTGGATGATGTTGAAAAAGGAGTAGAGGAAGCTTTTGCTCTATTCGAGAAAGAAGGTGTTACAGATCGCGATATTGAACGAATAAAGGCCGGACTGGAAACTAGTTTCTACAACGGAATAAGTTCGGTTCTTGGTAAATCTTTCCAATTAGCACAATACAATGTTTTTGCCGGTGATCCCGGATTTATCGAAGAAGATATAGAAAATATTAAAAAAGTTACAAAAGAGGATGTGGTTAGAGTGTACGAAAAATACATAAAAGACAAACCTTTTGTAATGACGAGCTTTGTGCCTAAGGGACAAATGGAACTTATAGCAGAGAACAGCACAAAAGCGCCGGTAGTTGAGGAAGAAATTAAAGAAAATGTTGAAAAAACTGTGGTGGATGCAAACGATGAGGTAGCTAAAACGCCATCAAGTTTCGATAGGTCTATTGAACCTACTCAGGGTCCGGCACCGGAATTAAGTATACCTACTACATGGACTGCAGAACTGGAGAATGGTTTAGCTGTATACGGAATAGAACAAAATGAAATTCCTACCGTAAACTTTAGTCTGGTTATTGAGGGCGGACACCTTTTAGACGACAAAAGCAAGAATGGCGTTGCAAATCTTATGACAGATATCATGATGGAAGGAACCGCCACTAAAACTCCTGAACAACTAGAAGAGGAAATCGAATTGTTGGGTGCAAATATTAATATGTACACTACCAACGAATCTATCGTAATTAGAGGGAACACCCTTGTGCGTAACTACGACAAAACAATGGACCTTGTTGAAGAAATTTTACTGGAACCGCGATGGGATGAAGAAGAGTTTGGAAGAATTAAAACTGCAACGATCAACCAAATTAAGCGTTCGGAAGCGAACCCTAATGCAGTTGCCGGTCGGGTATATAATAAATTACTATATGGAGAAGAGCACATATTTAGCCTTCCTACTTCAGGAACCGAAGAATCTGTAAATGCTATTACCATAAATGACCTAAAGGAATTTTACACGAAGAATTTTTCACCGTCAATTAGTTCGTTCCAAATTGTTGGTAAGATCAACAAGGAATCGGCGCTAAGTGGTTTAAAAGACTTAGAAGAACGTTGGGAAGCCAAAGAAGTGAACATGCCTGAATATCCTGTTGCCAATAACAGAGATAAGGCATCTCTATACTTTGTTGATATCCCGGGTGCTAAGCAATCTGTGATTAATATAGGATACATTGCGTTACCAAGAACCGACCAAGATTTCTATCCGGCGGAAGTAATGAATTATAAATTGGGTGGATCATTTTCAGGAAATGTAAATCTAATTTTACGTGAAGAGAAAGGATATACCTATGGTGCAAGAACCGGTTTTAGCGGAAGTAAGATCCCGGGAACTTTTACAGCTTCTTCTAGTGTTCGTACCAATACAACCGGCGAATCTGTTGAGATCTTCAAAGATCAAATAGCTAAATATAAGGATGGTATAAGTCCGGAAGATCTTGAATTCACCAAGAACGCCCTGATCAAATCGAATGCACGTCGTTTTGAAACTCAGTTCAATTTACTGGGAATGCTTCAGGAAATGAGTGAGTACGATCTTCCTGCTAATTATATTGAAAATGAAGAGCAGATCATCAAGAATATGACGCTGGAACAGCACAAAGAGTTAGCAAATAAATATCTTGATGAGTCTAAAATGGCTTATTTAGTCGTAGGAGATGCAGCTACGCAATTTGCTCAGTTTAAAGAGATGGGCTTCGATGAAGTCGTACTTTTAGACAAAAATGGCGAAGAAGTGAAACTTAGCGATGTAAAAATGTAGACGTGTTTAAATTTAATTTTACCGAAGGGATGTTTTTAAGCATCCCTTTTTTATTTTTAGGCGGGCTCTCTTTGCACGCACTTCGTTCGTAAAAGAGACCGGGTTTTCGGCTATATCTTTTATTAGTCGGAATGAGCGTAGACCCTAAACGTTCAACATATAAAAGGATGCCGCCTCAATCCCTGCCCGAATACAAATTCATTGCATTAAAGAAGCTTCGGTTTATTTTAATATCTTTAGTAACCACTAATCTGAACTTTCAAAAGCAAATGAAAAAACTACTTGTGTACTCACTATTAGTATCTATTATCCTGGCCTGTACAGATAAAAAATTAGAATCGACTACAGTTTCCGAAGAATCCAAAAAAGAAATTGAGACTTTCCCAGAACCCATTTTTACTCTGGATGAAGCTAATAAATTGATCGCGCTTCCTTTGCACTGTGTGGAAACTGAATATCCAAATAAACTCGGACAAACAATTGGGTCTGACGCAGATTTGCAACCCCCTCGCGATCTGCATCCCATATTTTACGGTTGCTTCGATTGGCATAGCGCAGTTCATGGTTATTGGTCTATGGTCACTTTGCTAAAACAGTTTCCTGAAATGGATAAAGCCGCCGAGGTACGCACTATTCTTCAGAAGAACCTTACCAAAGAAAAAGTGAATGAAGAACTCGCTTACTTTCAGAAGAATATAAACAAAACTTACGAGCGAACTTACGGCTGGGCATGGCTTTTAAAACTTGCTGAAACTCTCCACACCTGGGATGATCCGTTTGCACAGGAATTAGAGAGCAATTTGGAACCGCTAACTAACCATATCGCTTCAATTTACAAAGAGTTCTTACCTAAACTGGTTTATCCAATTAGAGTTGGAGAGCATACCAATACAGCCTTCGGATTGACATTTGCTTACGATTATGCAGTGGCGGTTGGAGATCAACAACTGCAGCAACTTATCGAGAAAAGGGCTAAAGAATTTTATATGTCAGATACCCAATGTCCCATTCATTGGGAACCGAGTGGTTACGATTTTCTTTCACCTTGTTTAGAAGAACTGGATATCATGCGTAAAATTCTCCCGGAAACCGAGTTTACATCGTGGATAAATGATTTTATGCCTGAACTCAGAGAAACTGACTATAATTTAGAAGTTGGTAAGGTGAGTGATCGAAGTGATGGAAAATTAGTACATCTCGACGGACTCAATTTTAGCAGGGCGTGGGTGTTTTACGGCTTGGCAAAACAATATCCTGAATATGAGCATTTAAAGAACATAGCGAATAAACATATTGCATATTCCTATCCTAATTTAATAGGAGATAGCTACGAAGGCGGACATTGGTTAGGGAGTTTTGCAATTTATGCTTTGCAGAGTAAATGAAGAATTTCTTTAAAAATATTGGTCCTGGGACACTTATCGCCGCTGCATTTATAGGTCCGGGTACGGTAACCGTGTGCACTTTGGCAGGTGTTCAGTTCGGGTTTACCTTGCTCTGGGCGATGGTACTCTCAATTATTGCTACTATTGTACTCCAGGAAATGGCAGCGCGTTTAGGGTTAGTATATGGTAAAGGGCTGGCTGAAACTGTGAAATTGGAAATTTCCTCACCCTTCTTGCGTATGGGAGCTGTAATTTTAATTCTTTCTGCAATTCTAATTGGAAATGCTGCTTACGAAGCCGGAAATATTAGTGGAGGAGTATTGGGTTTGCAAACATTAGTGAGCGATAGTAGTTTTTTGGTGGCCGGGATGGAAATTAACTACCTAAGTATTATAATTGGTGTTATTGCCTTCACCTTATTGTATCTGGGTAATTATAAGTTTATTGAACGTAGTCTTATCACACTGGTTGTATTAATGAGTCTTTCATTTCTTATCACCGCAATACTTACTCGACCAAATATGATAGAAGTACTTCAGGGGCTTTTTATTCCTAAGATCCCGGAAGAAGGCTGGCTTATGGTCATAGGTTTAGTGGGAACCACTGTAGTACCTTACAATTTGTTTTTACATGCCTCTTTAGTGAAGGAAAAATGGAACGACGAATCGATGCCACTTAAAGAAAAATTAAAGGCTTCTAAAAAGGATTTATACCTGTCCATAGTTTTAGGAGGACTAGTGTCTATTGCCATTATAATTTGTGCAGCAGCAATTCAATCGGGAAACGTAAGCAATGCATCCGATCTAGCCAAAGGGTTAGAACCTCTTTACGGAAACTTTTCTAAGGTTTTTTTAAGCATCGGACTCTTTGCCGCAGGTATTACCTCGGCAATAACGGCGCCCCTGGCGGCATCATACGTGGCAAGAGGTTGTTTTGGATGGAAAGTAGGTCTAAAGTCACCAAAGTTTAGGATGGTTTGGATGCTAATTTTGTTCTTAGGAATCGTTTTTTCCTCTGTTGGCTTTAAACCTATCGAAATAATAAAATTTGCTCAGGTCGCCAACGGACTGTTACTACCAATAATTGCGGGATTTTTATTGTGGGTAGTTAATAAAAATTCAACTTTAGGAGAATTTAAAAATAGCAAATTCCAAAATCTCATCGGGATTGTAATATTAGTGACAACCATTGTTTTAGGCGCTAAAACTCTCATTAAAGTGTTTTCGTTATGACCACAGGTTCATTACAAATTGATATCAATGCAGATCTGGGTGAAGGAACCGGAAATGATAAGTTTATTATGCCATATATTTCTTCTTGCAGTATTGCCTGTGGGGGACACTATGGGGATGAAAAATCTATGCAGGATGCTGTTAGACTTGCGAAAAAGTATGGTGTAAAAGTGGGTGCCCATCCTTCGTTTCCCGATTCTGATAACTTTGGGCGAAAAGTGCTCACAATGACGAAAAGTGAATTAACAGAGGCTATATTTCATCAGGTTTTACGGTTTCAGGTGGTATGTGAGACAGAAGACATACAAATGCATCATATTAAACTACACGGAGCACTGTACAACTACGCGGCTATAGATGCACCTACTGCCGATGCTGTAGTAGAAGGTATTAATGCAACCAAGTTACGGCCAAAGTTATTCGTGCCATATGGATCAATTCTCGCTAGCAAAGCCAAGAATTTATTGCCTTTGATGTACGAGGCATTTATTGACAGACGCTATTCTAATGAATTAAAATTGCTGCCCAGAAGTGAAAATAGAGCTATAATCGAGACTCCACAAGCCGCTTGGGATCAACTTTTTTCAATGGTAAAATTTAATACCGTAACTACCGTTGATGGGATTGAAAAAATGATTAAGGCTAGCACATTTTGTATTCACGGGGATCATAAGAATTCGGTTGAGATCCTAAAATACATAAGGTTAAAATTGGTTGAAAATTCTATAGAGATCAGTTAATGCATGTGCAACCTACATATTTAGAATTTGGCAAGAAGGCCCTTTTAATTATTTGGGAAGACGTGATCGATGAGGCGACCAATGATAAGGTGTTGCAAATGGATAGTTTTATTTCTGAAAACTTTAGGGGAGAAATTTTAGAAACTGTTCCGGCGTATAGTTCACTTGCCGTTTATCTAAAAGAAGGAGTTCCCGTTTCAAGTTTTATTGAAAGGATCAAGAGTGAAGATCTAACAGTCGATAGTAGGGTTATGAAGACCAAAAGTGTCGTCACCATTCCAGTTTGCTATGCAGAAAAGTACGCACTGGATTTGGAGCATGTAGCCAAATTTCATAATATTTCAACTTCCGAAGTAATTAAAATTCATACCCAACCTGTTTACAAAGTCTATTTCTTGGGATTCTTGCCGGGTTTTCCATATTTAGGAGGATTAGACACACGTTTAAGTACACCTAGAAAGGAAACTCCAAGAAGCAATATTGAAGGAGGATCTGTAGCTATTGGTGGAGATCAGACCGGGATCTATACGTCCGATTCTCCGGGTGGATGGAATGTGATAGGTAAGAGTCCGTTGCAATTTTTTTCTTCTGAAAGTACTTCATTAAGTTTATTGCAGCCCGGGGATTATGTAAAGTTTCGAGCTGTATCACGCGACAGGTATATGCAAATCCTCGATAAGGTGAGTAAGGGTTCATATAAAACTGAAAGGGAGGTGTATTGTGATTGATGTTATATCCGGTGGTATGTACACAAGTATCCAGGATATGGGACGTTATGGTTACCGTAGATTGGGTGTACCTTTAAGTGGTACTATGGATAGGTATTCGGCACGTTTGGCAAATAGATTAGTGGGAAATGAAAAAGAAGCGGCTGTGATCGAAATCACGCATGTAGGCCCCGTTCTAAAATTTAATATTGCCACAGAGATCGCAATTACAGGTGCAGGTTTTTCGCCCACTATACACGACACTGAAGTACCTCTAAATACCAGGTTATTTGTAAAGGAGCACAGTTTATTGAAATTTGGATTACCTAATTATGGTTTACGTGCCTATCTATCTGTAGCAGGTGGTTTTCTTTCTGAAAAAATTATGGGAAGTTACAGTCAGTATCCCGGAATCACCTCTTCCGATACTTTAGAAAAAGGCGATAGCTTAGATGTATCAGTGTTTGATAGAGCCACATCGGTTGCAACGGCTTCGGTTAAAGTAGATAAGGATCATTTTCATTCCGAAGAAATAGAAGTTACCAAAGGACCAGAGTTTAGTAATCTTACTAAAGCGTTTCAGAAGAAAATAATCGGAAAAGAACTTAAAGTCTCTACAGAAAGTAACAGAATGGCGTATCTATTGAGCGGTTTAAATAATGTTTCCGCTAAGGAAATAATCACGTCACCTGTTCAACCCGGAACGGTTCAGCTCACCCCTTCGGGTCAGTGTATTGTTCTAATGCGTGATTCACAAACTACGGGTGGATATTCGCGAATTCTACAATTAACTGAAAGTGCGATCAATAAACTGGCTCAAAAACAAGCGGGTAAAACCGTGAGATTTGTTTTGGTTTAGAACAATTGGTCTTCTTTGTGGTATTCCTTCTTTATTCCTTCTATTAAAATGGACGAAGTTAACTCCAGTGTTTCTAAACTTAGAACCTTTAAACAACAATTATGAATAATGTTAAGGATGTTTGAACCACTTAGCTCATATTTTCTCGAGATCTCGTCAATATCGATCTCCTTACTTATCTTTAGTTTTTTCGGGAAATTTCGTTCCCATATAAGCTTTCGCTCTTTAGCACCCGGCAGTTCGAATGAAACTATAGCCTGGAATCTCCGGGTAAAAGCTTCATCGAAGGTATCTATACAATTTGAGGCTAGAATTACCAATCCGGAGTGGGATTCAATTCGTTGAAGCAAATAAGACACCTCCTGATTTGCATATTGGTCATGAGCATTACGCACGTTGGTTCGTTTTCCGAAGATAGCATCGGCTTCATCAAAAAACAGTATCCAATCTTTGTTAGTTGCTTTATCGAATATATTTGAGAGGTTTTTCTCGGTTTCACCAATGTACTTAGAGACTACGATAGATAGATCGATGCGATACACAGGTTTGTTAGTGTGTTTTCCGAGCAGCGCAGCAGTAAGGGTTTTTCCGGTCCCCGGCGGACCGTGAAATAAAACTCTGTAACCTTCTTTTATTCGGCTTTTATTGTTGCCAATTCGAGTTCATGAATTTCGGCAAAATCGATTAAGTCTTGTTCAGATAGAAATTTATCATTAAAATTTGTGATTTTCTCATGCGCTTCAATTAGCAACGACCATGTTTTAGGCCCTACAATACCATCAATGACTAAGTTATTTTTCTTCTGAAAATCGAATATAGCAGCCTGAGTGTCCTTTCCGAAGTAAGTAGAGATATAAACCTTATAGCCTAAATTAACAAGCATTTCTTCAAGTAAATAGACTTCGGTTCCGTTAGAACGATATTTCAGAGTTTTCATTTTTTTCTATTTTTTGAGTGTTTATGATCGATTCAATCTCTTCAAATTGTTCTCTTAGTAGTGGGTGTTTTAAAATTGCATGTATGTAATTTAAACTGCTCTTACTTAAATGTCTTGAGAGTGTAGGTTCATAGAATTCCCAGGGGTCAAAGAATTTCTTCTCCGGATTTTCGGTAAGATTTAAGATGACATTATTTTCAATTGCAAGAAAGGACTTTAAGTTGGCTTTTACAGATTCATCAGTGATCTTTCCGTCGAAAAAGCCTTCTACATCATTAATAGAGACTTTATGGGGCATAAAAATTTTAAAGTAGCGAATCGTACCATTTTGAGTTTCCTCCCAGCTATTTATATAATCACTTAAATAACCCGGTATCTTATCGAGGTTAAGTCCGGTTTTTAGATCGACAATTATATTATCGGTTTCATTTTCATTTTTCAGAATATGTTCTATTCCGTTTTCGGCTTTAAACCGTTCCACGAGATAATTTATGTATAGCGTTTTACTATTGATGATTTCTATGTAAGCGATCTGTTTTCTACCAAGAATACTTCTATCTCTAAGTAAATAGTTGTGAATATCAAGACAACCTAGTAGTCCGCTATTATCTATCGCTCCTGCATCGATAAAATGACCGTGACCTTTTATTTTTGCTGCCGGACTAAAAACCGGAAAGCGATTGGTTGTTGATACCGCCTGATAGAATGGAAGTGTTTTATTATCTTCCAGATCGGCTAGGTTTTCGGCATAAGGAAATATATTGCTGAAAGTGTCTTGTTTAACAGACCAAAGAATACCGCGATTCCCCTTTGTACCTGCGGTATTCATCACGAGAGACGGAAAGTATCCACTTTTATTGAAAGCTTCTTTCCAATAATCCCGAAATGAAGTTTCGGAAAGTCTTTTATTAGGTGAATTTTCTATAAGATTCTGGTATTTCACCATAGCGTAATACGGTCGGTCTTTAAGTCCGATACGCTGACTAAGCGGCCATAGTTTTCTATAGGTATCAAGTCCAAATGTGAGTGAAAGGTCTAAAGAGGTGTAATTTTGCTTTGATAAGCTATCTATTTTTGTCTGAATTGCCTCAGTGTCGTTTCCATTCTCTTTGTAAAGCACCGTGTATAGTGCCAATCCTAGGGATCCTCCCGAAGCACCCGAAAGTGCGATGGTTTGGTTTAGAAGTTTTCCTTCCGTTTTAGTTTGCAGTCGATTTAATACATTGAGTGTCCAAACATTTGCTTTAAGCCCACCACCGTGAGATGCAATAAAGAACAGGGTGTTGTCTTTTTTCGATTTCAGACTATCTAAGAAAACCGCCTCGGGTATTTCGGTGCTGTTATTTTCGACCAGGTCGAGATCGTGTGTGGTAACTTCTACATTTCCGCAGTTAGTAATTAAAAGGAGCACAGTAAAGATGATCGTAAAACCAAGAAAAGTCTTATAACGTCTGGTTTCTTTGAGACTCTTTTTCCTAACAACAAAAAGATATTTTCCAATACTTGCAATTATAAAGTAATACAGATAAAAGAAAGCCAGTAGTATGGGAATACCGTTAAGTAAATTTCCTCCGGTCATGCTCGCATAAGTTGAGAGGGTAAGTAATATTATGGCAGAAATAAAATTGAAGTAGAATAGAAGAATGTAATTTTCAGATCTTTCGAGAAAATTGATTCTGTTAAGAAATACCTGGAAAGGGATAAGTAAAGTGCTGGTAAGTGTATTTTTTACAAGGGTTAGTTTTGTACGAAGTAACCTAAAAAACACATAATTCCACACAAAGGCATAGCTGGTTAAGATCATTAAAAGAAAGCCTCCCGGGCTGAAATTACCTATAAGCAAGGTTATTGTTAGCAGTAGTAGCGTAATTAAAGCGATTATAAAATAATATATTCCGAGACGCCTGTACAAATTGTTAAGTCTAATGGAATTTTGTGCTTTCTGATCTTCGTTGAGAGGATTCCCATCTTTATCTGTATTTCTTTTAAATCGAGCAATCTTTTCTTTGATATATATATACAGAATGAACGGAATCACTAGACATATATAGATGATGGTTTTAACGGTTTCGAAGGGAAAATTTTCGAAAATTAAATTTGGTTTAAAACTGCTTATAATAAAATGAATCCAAACACCATGTATTAGTAAACCGGTAGAATACCTGAGGTAATTAGCCCAGTTGTCCGGGGTATATCCAATTTTATTATTAGTTGTAAAGACGTAGATAGGATATTTTTTAAAGGGCCAGAACTTAATTGGATTTAGTTCTTTCCAATCGGTATAATTGCTCGAATTATTTAATCCTGCGGCATAATAAGTATAAATAGGGTAGTGGGAGAGCGCTATCGCCAAAGAATTAATAAAGATGAACGAGAGAAATAAGGAAAACCAATGGCTCTCAATTAGGTCAACCATCATGGTAAATGCCTGATCCATTTGCGTGAGAAGAAGAAGGATGATTACAATTACAACAAGACTTAAGATGGATGATTTTACAAAATTTTTAACCGATTTAAAACCGTGATGTAAAATGTCAATTGATCTAGAAATAAGCGACTTTCTTTCCTTTTTGATACTCATAAATCGTATATAAGAAGCTAATTTACAGATAATAAGAGGACTTAACAATAGGCTTTTGCCTGAATATTTAGAAGTTGTTTACCGTGTGCAACGCTTTTATCATACCTCTAATTACTGCTGTGTCACGACTGTAAGGAAGCAGCAATACGCTAGTAAAAATTTTCCCATTGCATTTGATCTCGCTGCTTCAATAAACATCGAAACCTGACCCTAGAGGTTTTTATGTATTCTATAAATCATTCCGGTAAGGATAGTTTGTGAATTTTTCAATTAGATACGGGATCATCAAATACATGTTTGCATAAAACACTGTACAAGAGTATAATACGCTTTATAGGTAGTGATATAATTGATTTTTATTAGGTTGAAAAACTCATTTTAAAATAGGGAAAACCCCTTTTATGCCATAGGATTTTTCCTAAAAAGTTTAGGAGTACTACCGATAAGAAGAACTAATTACCTAATTTAGAAATCTAATTAATCAAACAAGAAATATTATGGCTAAACCAGCAAATTGTATAAGTGTGACTGAAGCAAGAACTCTACAGACTAATTGGAGATCAACGCGTGCAGTAGAAATTGAAGCAGCCCAAGGATCTAAAGATGCCTGTGATTTTGTTTTTAGTGTGGATGAATTGCAGGAATTTATCGATTATGTAAAAGATCTATCCACAAAGCAAGGAATTAATTCTCCGGGAATTAGAGTATACTTTGCGGCTTACGATGATGATCAATCGGATAAAGCGACAGTTTTTTTAGCACCCACTAAAGATGTCACTGCAGACGCTGATAACAATTACAGTATAGACCCATTGAATAGGGGGCTAACCGGTTGGCCTCCAAATAATTATTAGAAAGCTTTGGGGTTTACTTACTTTTTACAAAATGTTATACCAATACAATTAACAGAATTGGTCGCAGCCATTGCGGGAACATATTATTTGGGTAAAATTCCGCCTTTGCGAAGTACTAAATATTTAGTTTACTTTTTATGGTTAACTATTATAGTTGAATTAATTTGTTCTTATCCTGCAATAGCATATTTTTCTGAATATAAATATTTTGGATTTGTAGAGGACACACCCTATGAAGACAATTATTGGATATACAATGTTTATATAATAATTAGCTACCTATTCTACATCTATTATTTTCGTTCTTTTTTAAAGAATAAAATATTGAAATCATTTTTATTATATACCATGATACTATACGCAATAGTAGCTGTAGTGTATTTATTCGTTAGTGATATTTACTTTAATGGAATTTCGGCAGTTGCTTCAATAGCGGGAACTCTGATATTAACATTTGTAATAATAGCCTTTTATTTTGAATTGTTAAAAAGTGATGTCTTGCTCAAATTGAAACATTTTCTCCCGTTATACATTTCAGTTGGGGTACTCGTTTTTCATTTATGCCTTACGCCAATAGATATTTTTTCAGAGTATTACGATGATAAAAATACTTTTTACAATGAATTGAAGGCGAATGTTTATTTATATAGCAATATATTTCTATATTCAACTTTCACTATAGGATTTTTAATATGCTCGAGAAGAAAGACGTCTTATTAATAGTATATTTTATTGCAGTAATTTTACTTCTGGTATTATTTGTTGTTCTTTTTTTCATTGCCTTTCAAAGAAGAAAGAATAAGTTTCTGATGGAGCGTATTGAAGCACAGCAAAAATTTGATAAAGAAATTGAAAAATCGAAGTTGGAGATTCAGGAACAAACCTTTAAGAATATTGCATGGGAGCTACATGACAATATAGGACAGTTGTTATCTGTAGTAAACATTCAATTAAATATGTTAATGCATACAGCACCTAACGAATTGCACGAACCTATTAGTGAAACAAAAGGTGTTGTAAAGGATGCGGTTCATGAAATAAGAACACTCTCAAAGACTTTAAATAACGATGTGATCTTAAAAAACGGTTTAATAACCACTGTAGAACTCGAATTAGAACGTTTTAATAAACTTAATTTTTTGGAAGCTATTATGGCGGTTGAAGGAGAACGAGTGGAAATGAAAGCTACAGATGAAATAATAGTATTTCGAATTCTACAAGAGTTCTTTTCAAATGTGATAAAGCATGCAAAAGCCAAAAAATTATTCGTACTTTTAAGTTACAAACCGAATATAATTGAAATATTGGCTAAAGATGATGGAGTAGGGTTCGATACGCAACTCCAAACAGATAGTTCGGGAATGCACACAATGAGGAGCAGGGCCGATCTTCTTAATGCCGAATTTTCACTTTCTTCAGTTGTTGGAGAAGGAACGACACTATTCATAAAATACCCATATAATAATGAACAGCTCCAAAAAGCATAACGTTGTAATCGTTGATGATCATTTACTCTTTGCAGGTTCTCTCGAAAAATTAATTCATTCTTTTGACGGTTTTAATGTGCTATTTCATGCTAAGAACGGGATGGATCTTCAGCACAAACTTTTGGCAGAAGAAGAAAAGCCCGAAGTCATATTATTAGATATTAATATGCCGGTTATGAATGGACACGAGACCGTTATTTGGCTATCAGAAAATTACCCAGAGATTAAAGTGTTAGCCCTCTCCATGGAAGACGATGAGGATGTAATTCTAAAAATGCTATGTAACGGAGCAAAAGGGTATTTGTTAAAGGATATTCATCCTGATAAGTTAAAGGAAGCCTTAGTTGAGGTAATAGATAAAGGTTTTTATCATTCAGAAAAGGTTGCAGCAACCTTATTACATTCACTTAATAATGATCAAAAGATCAATGCACCAATTTTTAAAGAAAATGAAATTACCTTTATGAAACTGGCATGTAGTGAAATGACCTATAAGGAAATTGCCGAAAAGATGAATTTGAGTCCGAAGACGATCGATGGCTATCGCCAGGAACTTTTTAATAAACTCCATATTAAAAATAGGGTAGGCCTGGTGCTTTATGCCTTAAAAAATGACATAACCTACATCTAAATGCAGGCGTTCCATATAGGATCTGTTGGGGGAGGTGCAACAATGATAAGTTCTTCCTTTCTTACAGGATGTTCAAATACGATTTTACGAGCGTGTAAATGAATACTTCCATCCTTATTACTTCTATCAAATCCGTACTTGAGATCACCTTTTATAGGACTCCCAATAGCAGACAATTGAGATCGTATTTGATGGTGTCTTCCGGTTTCCAGATCAATTTCCAATAAGGCATAGCGATCCAGCTTTTTAATTAATTTGTAGGTTAAAATTCCTTTTTTACTTTCTGGAATTTCTTTTTCATACGCATAAGACTTGTTTTGTTTCGGATTTCGTTTTAAGAAGTGAATGAGTTTTTCTGAAGTCTTACTCGGAATATTTTTAACAACAGCCCAATAGGTTTTCTGTGTATTCCTCTCAGAGAATAATTTGTTCAGGCGTGTAAGCGCTTTTGAAGTCCGGGCAAACACAACAATTCCACTTGTTGGTCGGTCAATGCGATGAACAACACCTAAAAAAACAGCCCCGGGTTTATTATACTTTTCGGCAATATATTGCTTTACTACTTCGGAAAGCGGAAGGTCTCCGGTTTTATCTCCTTGTACGATATCGCCCGGACGCTTATTGACAATGATTAAGTGATTATCTTCAAATAAAACCTGAAGATTCTCTTTCGTACTGTGCTGTTTGTCTGGTTCGATTATTATATTGTTATACCGAGTAATAACTCTGCTGAGAAAGTAAAACTACTATTAATATTGCTCTTTGTCGCTTGGAAAATCTCCACTCTTTACATCGCGAATATACATACTGAACGCATTTGTCATCTCGGTATAAAGATCGAGGTACCGTCGTAAAAATCTCGGATTGAATTCATGGGTCATTCCAATCATGTCATGCGTTACCAACACCTGACCGTCAACACCATTTCCAGCACCAATTCCTATAATTGGAATGGTGAGTTGTTCTGCTACTTTTTGTGCAAGTTTAGCGGGAATTTTTTCGATTACAATGGCAAAACAGCCGGCTTTTTCGAGAAGAAGCGCATCTTCAATAAGTTTATCTGCTTCTTCCTCCTCTTTCGCTCTTACGGTATAAGTTCCGAATTTATAAATAGATTGAGGCGTAAGTCCTAAATGCCCCATAACCGGTATTCCGGCATTGAGAATTCTCTTTATTGATTCTTTAATTTCTTTACCACCTTCTAGCTTAACCGCATGAGCTCCGCTTTCTTTCATTATTCGAATAGCAGACCTTAGTGCCTCTTTGGGGTCACTCTGGTAACTTCCGAAGGGAAGATCGACAACAACTAAACTTCGCTCGATCGCTCTAACCACCGAAGCAGCGTGGTAGATCATTTGGTCTAAAGTAATGGGTAGCGTAGTTTCATGACCAGCCATCACATTTGAAGCCGAATCACCAACTAATATCACATCGATCCCTGAGCCATCCACTATTTTCGCCATTGTATAGTCGTAGGCGGTTAACATAGAGATCTTTTCACCTTTCTTTTTCATATCCACCAAAGTCTTGGTGGTAATACGTTTGTACTCTTTTTTTGCTGTTGACATATATTTTTCCGAAATTGATGAGGTAAAAGTACTAATTTTGATAATCAATCTCTTAAATTTTACCTCATGAAATTCTCAATTGTCTTAATCTGCCTGTTCATTTCCACGCTTTCTTTTTCACAAAACGGACTTTCCGAAGAAAATGCAAAAGCCTATATAGATGTATTTTTTGATGGATTTCATAAAGGAGATACGGTTAAGATGAAATCGGTTATGTCGCCGGTGATGAGGATGCAAAATGTCTATGTAAATACAGAAGGAAGTCATGTCACGGCATATATTAAAGCAGAAGACTTTTTAAAAGCAATCGCCAATCGGGCTCCCGATCAGGTTTGGGAGGAAAAACTTTTAGATTATACTATATCAATTGATGGTAACCTTGCACATGTTTGGACTCCTTATGAATTTTGGGTAAACGGAAATTTTAGCCACTGCGGAGCAAATTCTTTTACATTAGTAAGTACCGATGACGGTTGGAAAATTTTAAACGTTATTGATTCCCGTAGGCGTAGTGGTTGTCTCGATTAAGGACAATTTGTTGGGTACGATCGAGCCACAGTATTAACAGTTGTGTTTTGCTTCTTTAAATAAGCCGGCGATTGTTCGAACAGAATCTTTATTTGGTTGTCCCAATCGTTTGCAATATCAAAATAACTAGTATTTACTACAGACATAATGATCCCACAGTCATCGCAAACATGTTGGTCGTATTCCAGAAAATAATGACCAAATTCGTGAAAAGCTACTACTTTTAGTATCTGCGCATCCAGCATTGCGATCCAATTTACGACGATATTTTCGACTTTTTTATTTTCGTCCCGTTCTAGTCGGCCCAGAATGGAACCTTCCGAAGAAGTTTTTAAATTTTCTACAACTGCGATTTTTTTTAAGGAAACCAGTTTATCTATATAATCGATCTCATACTTATCGCACAATTCAAAAAAATCATCCAAATAGGGTTTTAATCTACCATCAATTCTAACCCCTTGCGCAAGGGTAGTATTTGAAACGAAAAAAAATATAATCACGAGTAATAAGAGGGACTTATTCATTTCTGTATAGATTAAATTCAATAAAATATTACACTTTAACGATAAATAAACGCATTTTATCGATAAAAAATACATTTCAAGTGTTAAAATGTTGTTTTACATGAAAATTCTTACAAATAAATGATGGCAGTCAAATAGGTATAGTTAAGTAACGGTTTGTTTAAGCTTATATTTTGCCTAAATCTGCAATTAAGGAATTTGCTAATAAATTAAATGCTTAACAATCACTAATATTTACTTGTACTGCAAGACCACCTTCGCTAGTCTCTTTGTATTTACTAGTCATATCTTTTGCAGTTTCCCACATAGTAGAAATTACTTTATCGAAGGGTACTTTTGCCTGACTCGGATCACTGTCGAGAGCCATTTCGCAAGCATTTATAGCCTTTACTGCTCCCATGGCATTTCTTTCTATACAGGGAATCTGAACCAGACCCGCTATTGGATCGCAGGTGAGACCCAAATGGTGCTCCATGGCTATTTCACTTGCCATAAGCACTTGCTCCGGAGTTCCGCCCATGAGTTCGGTAAGTGCGCCTGCTGCCATTGCCGACGATACTCCTATTTCTGCCTGACACCCTCCCATGGCAGCCGATATGGTAGCTCCTTTTTTAAATAAGCTGCCTATTTCACCGCTCACAAGTAGAAATTTACGGATATCATCAAAGTTGGCATCGTGATTTTCGATCACCAGATAATACATAATCACCGCAGGAATAACACCGGCACTACCATTAGTTGGAGCTGTAACTACTCTCCCCAACGAAGCATTCACCTCATTAACGGCTAAGGCAAAACAAGAGACCCACTTTAGTATTTGTCTAAATTTTACCTCAGTATTTCTTATTGCCGAGATCCATTCTACTCCGTTAGAATAGGCAACATCTCCTATTAGGGTTTTATTCATTTCAAAAGCTCTGCGTCTAACGTTAAGTCCGCCAGGTAGTTTGCCTTCTGTATGACAGCCAACATACATTGAATCCAGCATTACATCCCAGATCGCTTTTAACTTTTCGTTGATTTCTTTCTCAGACCGTAGAGATTTTTCATTTTCAAGCACGATTTCGCTTATGCTTTTGGATTCAGATTTACAATACGCCAATAAATCGGTTCCTTTTTGGGTTGGAAATGGAAAGTGCTGAAATTTTTCAATTTTCTTTTTTGCTCGTTTTCTTTCTTTTTTAACCACAAAGCCTCCTCCAATAGAGTAAAATGTTGAATTTACCTTTTGTCCGTTTTTAAGTATGGCTCTAAAAGTGATTCCGTTAGGATGGAACTCCAAGAATTTTCTGTTGAATTTTATATTTTCCTTCGGAATAAAGGGAACCTCCAATTCACTATTGAGTTTTATTACCTCATGCTTGTAAATATAGGCGATGGTTTCATCTATTTTCTCAATAGGAAAAACTACCGGATCGTATCCGCAAAGACCTAATATTACTGCAATATCTGTAGCATGTCCTTTTCCGGTTAACGATAATGAACCGTATAAGTCCACAAAAATACTTTCTACAGTATCAAATTGGCCTTTCGCTTTGAGTTCTTCAATCCATCTTCCTGCTGCGCGCCAGGGGCCTAATGTGTGTGAGCTTGAGGGGCCTACACCTATCTTTAACATGTCGAAAACACTTATACTTTCCATAGCGATATACTTGTGGTAAATATATTATTTATTTCAGCGATCTGGGAATATCATTTTTACTTTATTTTCACTAATTCATCGTCTTCTATTTGGAAGTAAAGGAGGTGGCTCTCCGGTAAACGGGTTCCACCTGCTTATACTTTTTGCGCCCATGCCGGAGGCTTTTATGACTGCCCTGTCTCCATAGCGCTCACGCATTTTGTCCATAGCATGGTATAGATTGATGATCTTTTCATTATCATCAAAAAGATCAATTTGTTGTCCGCCCTCTACCAAGTGACTAAAACGAACACCAATTAAACGGACTAACAATCGTCTTTGGTAGAGTTTTTTGTAAAGCTCCATCACAACAGGGAGTATTTTATGATCTGCAGAACTATACGGAATTCTTTTTTGCTGTGTATATGTTTGAAAATCGGAGTACCTAATTTTAAAAGTAATACAAGCAGTAAGTTTATTTCCTCTTCTCAATTGATATACTAAATTCTCGGTCATGGCAACGATAATTCCTTCTAGTTTTTTTATGTCGGTAGTATCTTTATCGAATGTTCTTTCGGTAGAAATGGATTTTCTTTCACTGTATTGTACAACAGGAGTATTGTCAATTCCGTTGGCTTTCCTCCAAATTACTTGACCGTTTTTACCAAATACTTTTGCCATCATTTCTAGTGGCATTTCTTGTATTGTTTTAATCTGTTTAATGCCTAAATCGCATAGAGCCCTGTATGTAACTTCTCCAACCATAGGTATTTTTCGAACGGAAAGAGGGGAGAGGAAGGGTTTTTCGGTTCCTTTTAAAACCTGAATCTGATTATTGGGCTTAGCTTCGCCTGTTGCAATTTTAGAAACGGTTTTGTTTATGGACAGTCCAAAAGAGATGGGTAAGCCGGTTTCTTTTATTATTCGTGTTCTTACTTCGGAAGCAAGCTGAAGGCATCCGAAAAAACGATCCATTCCTGTTAAGTCTATATAAAATTCATCTACAGATGTTTTTTCATACAGTGGAACACTTTCTTTGATGACATCTGTAACCATACCTGAAAACTTACTGTATATTCCGGCATTTCCTCTTAATATGATAGCTTCCGGACATAGTTGCTTTGCTAATCGCATGGGCATAGCCGAATGAATACCAAAAGCTCGTGCTTCGTAACTACATGAAGCAACCACTCCACGGTCACTAGTTCCACCTATGAGAATAGGTTTTCCATTAAGCCTACTGTCGAGCAGGCGCTCGCAGGATACAAAAAAAGTATCCAGATCCATATGTATAATGTGACGGTCATTGTTCATCTTAGTGCCTGCGAAAGCAGGAGTCTTTTATTTCTATTTTTCACACTCTTCATTTACTTTATTCGTGCAGAGAAAATGAAGCAAAAGAAAACACACCTTTTCTTAGGAATTTTCCAGTTGCGCTAAAAACCACTTAGCCAACTCCGCGCTCACTTGAGGTGAGCTGAATCTTGGAGCTTGCTGCGGTTATTCTGAAGAAAAGGAAATATTTTCGTATCGAGCTATCGCCCTACGAGTCTACTTCGGGTCCTGTAGCCTGACATTCGTAAAAGCTAAACACTGTTTGAGATCGCCAAAGGCGAACGAGTTGTGTGTGTTTAGAATGAAAGGCGTAACGGGTGAAGAAGAAACTTTACCTAAGTTGTGACAACATTTTAAACTCTCCATTGATCAATGCTTCTTTTTTTGCCTTAGACCACCTTCCAATTTGTCTTTTTGCCGCTATGGCAAAAGCGGGAACCGCAAATTCTCTTGAAAAAACCAATTGTACCGGGAGCCGTACAGAAGTGTATAATTCTTGACGTGTTCCGGATTGATGCAATTCAATTTTAGCATCTATATTAGATGTGAAATCCGTATAATATGTTCCATCTGAACATTTTAAAATATATACATAGTACTTTTTCATAACTGTTTTTTATAATTGTCACTTCGAGTGGTTTTTCACGAGGAACGAGTGAAAAATTGTATCGAGAAGTTCTCGATACTAATTCTAAACTACTTTCGTAGTTCAGAATTCACTCGAACAGACAAGGTTTTTTATTAAATTTCTTCTTTTTTGCTAGATTAGGTAACTTTTCAAATTCACCGCTAATCAATGCCTCTTTCTTTAATTTCGACCATTTTTTTATTTGCTTCTCAGCTTCTATGGCCACAGTAGCGATTGTGAATTCCGCATAAAATTCTAGAGACACCGGCCTTCTTTTGAAGGTATATGAGTTTTGATGTTTACCTGTTTTATGTTCCTCATACCTTTTATAAAGGTTTGATGTGAAGCCCGTGTAATAAGTTCCATCACGGCATTTCAGGATATATACATAATAGGTTTTCATAACTATATTTTTATAACGTTGTCACTTCGAGTGGTTTTTCACGAGGAACGAGTGAAAAATTGTATCGAGAAGTTCTCGATACTAATTCCAAACTACTTTCGTAGTTCAGAATTCACTCGAACCTACCTTTTAAACGTTCTGTTTAACCAGCTTTTTTATCACTGGGCCTTCCTTTATATTCACCACGGGTTCTTCGGTTAAAATTTTTAGTTGAATTTACTTGTAGTAAAGCATCGCTATATCTCGGATCCTCAATTATTGCTATTCGCTCCATCTTTATCACCTCAATACTAATACAGTCGAATTCTTCAATTACTTTTCCTGTAATGCTATAAATTCCCTTTCCTCTAAATCGGTATTTAGACGCTACCGGTGGAAAGTGCACGGTATCGATAAAATCACCATCGCGATCTATAAAGTTTCCGAAGTACATAGCTTTACCCTTTGAAGTAGTTGTTCTCTTTGTAGTGATTAAATAACCTTCAATTGAGACGAGCTTTCCACATAGAGAGGGTAAATGTTTTGCGCGAAGATCATTAGTTGATGGAGTAACTAACAAACTAAATGGATCACACAATGGGAAACCCAATAGCTCCATTTCATCAAAGGCATCCTCAAGCTTAGTATTAGGGAGCTTAGGGGTTTGATAGATTTTTTTTTCAGTTTTAAAGAGGGTTTGCGTATAATCAATAAAAGTTATCTTGTTTATTTTCATATGAGCATCCCAAAGCAACTCTCTTTTATTTCTTTTGGTAAACCGAAAAGCATTCATTTTTATTAAAATATTGATTTGTTCTAAGGAAACAGGGACGCGGTCTATAAAATCATCCAGACTTATAAAATATCCGTTCTTGTTGCGTTCTTCGGTTAAACGTTTTATGACTTTCGACTCTAAAGAATGCAAAAATGCCAGTCCGAGATAAATATGAGTTCCTTCAATTGCAGCTAAAGCACAGCTGTGATTTACACAGGGCGGAAGTATCTTCCCGCCGTGTAATCTAGCCTCGTGTACATACAACTCAGGACGATAAAAGCCGCCGCCATTATTAAGTGTAGCAACCATATACTCTAGAGGGAAATACGCTTTTAAGAACAGACTTTGATAACTTTCCACAGCATAAGAAGCCGAATGCCCTTTTGCAAAAGCATAACCTGCAAAACTTTCAATTTGCCGCCAGATTTCATTGGTAAGCGCTTCGGGTTTTCCATCTTTCTTACAATTGTTAAAAAATTGCTCTTTTACTTTTAAAAACTCTTCTCTTGATCTAAACTTTCCAGACATTCCTCTACGTAACATATCGGCTTCTCCAAGAGTAAGCCCACCAAAGTAGTGTGCAACTTTTATTACATCTTCCTGATATACCATGACTCCATAGGTTTCGGGCATGATGTTTAGCATCACCGGGTGGGCTTCTTTTCTTTTTTCGGGGTATCGATAACGCAAAATGTATTCCCGCATCATTCCCGATTTTGCTACTCCGGGACGAATTACCGAGCTTGCGGCTACTAAGCCCAGATAATCGTCCACCTGAAGTTTCCGAAGTAACATTCGCATTGCAGGTGATTCTACATAAAAGCACCCAATCGCTTTGGCATTGCGCAGTAAGTGTTTAATGCGTTCGTCCTTTTTAAAACGTTTAATATCATGGATATCGATAGGAGGGAGCCCGGGGTGATTGTAACGTACTATCCCCACAGCGTCTTTAATCTTTCCGAGCCCTCTCTGACTCAAAATATCGAATTTGTACAGTCCAATATCTTCAGCGACCACCATATCGAATTGAGTAGTAGCAAAACCCTTTGGCGGCATAAATGTCGCAGTGTAATAATGAATGGGTCTTTCAGAAATAAGTATTCCGCCGGCATGAATTCCTAAATAATTTGGAAATCCTTGAATATACCTGCTGTAAATGATCACTAACCGTGATAACTTATCAAGTTTAGCATAATTAAAATCACCTTTTGAAAGTACATCGATCTCCTCTTTTGGCAAGCCGAATACTTTCCCCAATTCACGAATCGAAGCCTTGTATTTAAAAGTATTGTAGACCGTGATAAGGGCAGTATTTTTAAATCGCCTGAAAATAAATTGGGTAACATCATCTCTGTCTTTCCAGGAAAAATCGATGTCGAAATCGGGCGGATTTTTACGATAAAGATTGATAAAACGCTCAAAATACAGATCTAATTCTATAGGGTCCACATCGGTGATTCGCAGCAAATAAGCAATCACGCTATTAGCTCCACTACCACGTCCCACATAAAAATAACCTTTACTTCGCGCGTATTTTAAAATTTTCCAATTGATTAGAAAATATGAAACAAATCCTTTTGTATGAATGATCTCTAATTCTTTTTTAATACGAGTAAGTACTGTATCATTTGGAACGCCGTATCTATATTCAATGCCGTCGTAGGTGAGTTTTTTTAGAAACCTAAAGTCTAAATTTTCGTTGGCTGTATATGAATTCTGATTGTTCGGAGTTTCTTTTGAAAAATCGAAAGTAATGCTACACTGCTGTAAAAGATGTAGGGTGTTTTCTATTAGCTTCGGAAAATCCTTAAATGATTCTTTAATTTCTTCGAAAGAAATAAAAAGATCCTTTTCACTCCCTTGTTCAGAAGACGATAATTTACTCAACAAGGTATTGTTGTCGATCGCCCTAAGAAGGCGATGCGTATTAAAACCCTTTTTATTCTGAAAGCTTACGGTATGCAAGACCACTAATTTTTTTAAACGATGCTTCCAGAGAGAAAATTTAAGTCGGTTAATATCCCCGGCTTTTACGCCCAGATATTCATTTTCTGCGAGTTCTTGTCCTTTAAAGTCAGAAAAAGGATATATAATATAGGTATGAGGCAAATTTTTGGCTTGTTCGGGAATATTTTCTTCGGAATGCAGGAAGTGGGAGAGGTATGTATTGATCTCCATAAACCCCTTATTGTTTTTTGCGAGCATGATGAATTTTTGATTTGCACCATTTCTGAAATCTACACCCAACACCGGACGAACGCGATGTTGCGGTGCTAATCGTACAAAGTCGAGACAAGCTGAAGTATTATTAATATCTGTAAGTGCTATACATTCAATTTCAAGAGATTGGGCTGTTTCCAACAGCTCTTTTGGCTTTATGGTTCCGTAGCGGAGACTGTAATATGAATGAGTGTTTAAATACATCTTATTGGATATATTCCAAAATTATGGAATAATTCCAACATACCAAATAAAAATTTTCATAAATTTTTTAAAGTATTTTCAAATTGTTGGGTAACAAGTTAGGAGGTTGAGGAACAGTGTAATAAATAATGACACCAATAGGTGTCTATAAAACCTAACTAATATGAAAAAAATCATGAAAACAGGGCTTTTTGCAATGGTTGTAATAGCCTTAACTTCCTGTTCAAAGGAAAGCGAATTAGAGAATACTATATCACCCGAACATAATATTGTATTCAATGTAAGCGATCAAACAGAGAACATGTTCTACTCTGAAACAGTAGATTATCCAAATTTCTCTCAAAATTATCCGGAAACACAACGCTGCGGATCAAGCACAGCGGGGTACAATAATTTAGATTTATGCGGTAGCACCTATGGTGTTGGTTCAATCGTTGGAAGCACTTATTGGAATATCTTAGATAACGGTCCCGGTTCAATTGATCATGAGCTGGAACAGCTTTTTAATTATAGTTTCGAATTTAGCTATACCTATATTAGACCAAATGGACCACCTACACAAATTGTTTATGGAGAAGTAGAGTTTCACGAATCTCCTTCATTCAATATGGAAACATTTGAATATGATATTTACAATTATACCGATTCTAATTCTATAAGTAATACACGAGCTAACGAATTAGTAGAGCATTTTGCCTGTGCGATTGATGCGTATCGAGATGCAAATTTACCAAATGCATTAATTTCTCAAGTAAACTTTTTTGGTGATGTCTTACTATGTACAGGGAGTAATAGCCGTTACATCAAAGCCAGTTTTAGACTTGCTATCCACGGTGGTGGTGGTAAAGGCTAAACAATAAGGCTTTAGCCATAAATAAGAAGGAAAAAGACCAGCGAGTTAGAACCTTCTATAGTGTAATGCTTAGCATTCAAAGTAAGTCGCGGTTGCCGAAAAGTGAACGAGTAGGTATATTATTGTTAAAATAAGATGGTATGAGATCATTAAAGAAAACAATGTTTTTTATTCTAGCATTTGCAACTCTTTCTATAGTTAGTTGCTCTAAAGACCAAGAATCTGTTGTGGATTAAAGTTTAGATTTACAATTTAATTTGGATGAAGATCAAACTCAAGCAGCAAATAGGATTGATATTATTGTCGGCTGGTATTTTACTTGGGACGAGTGGGGAAGAAAGAGTCATGATTGTCGAAGAGGCGGTTTGTGCAATTTTAGATTAGAAGCTATCGTAATTACTATTGGTCGTTCTGCGCAGGTTCAAGGGGATCATGAAGGTAATTTATGGTTAGATATTCCAATTACTAAAGATATGCCTATAGAATATAGTTACGAGTTTTTTCCAATTGACGAGGACATGAGCTTTACTACAGAAAATGAAGAGACTTATGTGGTTAAAGCAGGACTTTATCCAATCAACCAGAGGATTAGTAAAATGGGAGGGTATCGACTTCCTTTAGAAAAACGGCAACTAAAACAATCTATTTAAAAAGCTCATATGTACATATGAGCTTTTTTATTTTTTTAATAAATTTTTCAAGATGAAAAGGTTTGCTTTTACATAGTTATAAAAGTGAATAGCCTAACCACAACCAAATTAAATAAGCGTTTAGATCCCCTTAAAAAGGGTTGCTTACAACCTAACCTTTTAGCTTTATGACAACCTGTCATAATTTTTCTAGTGGCATAATCATTGTCATAAACAGTTCGTAATTAAAAATTAGAATCAGTAAAAACATATAATTATAACACTATGAGTAAAATAATTGGAATCGACTTAGGAACAACCAACTCTTGTGTGGCTGTTATGGAAGGTAGCGAGCCCACGGTAATTCCTAATGCCGAAGGAAAAAGAACCACTCCCTCTGTGATCGCTTTTGTAGAAGGTGGTGAAATTAAAGTTGGGGATCCTGCGAAGAGACAAGCGGTGACCAACCCTACTAAGACCATTTCTTCTATTAAGCGTTTTATGGGGAATAAATATTCGGAATCTCAAAAAGAAGCCGAAAGAGCAGCCTATAAAGTAGTTAAGGGTGATAATGATACCGCGCGTGTAGATATCGACGGGAGAATGTATACGCCTCAGGAATTGAGCGCAATGATTCTTCAGAAAATGAAGAAAACTGCAGAAGATTACTTAGGGCAAACAGTTAGCGAAGCCGTAATTACGGTTCCGGCTTACTTTAATGACAGTCAGAGACACGCCACAAAAGAAGCAGGGGAGATCGCAGGACTTAAAGTTCGAAGAATTATAAACGAACCTACAGCTGCAGCACTTGCCTATGGTTTAGATAAAAAAGGTGTTGACCAGAAGATCGTAGTATTCGATTTTGGTGGAGGAACGCATGATGTATCTATCCTTGAACTAGGTGATGGTGTATTTGAAGTATTAGCTACAGATGGTGATACACACTTAGGTGGTGATGATGTAGATCAAAAAATAATTAATTGGTTAGCAGATGAGTTTAAAGCCGAAGAAGATATGGATCTTAGAAAAGACCCAATGGCTTTACAACGTTTAAAAGAAGCTGCCGAAAAAGCGAAAATCGAATTGTCTTCTGCCGCGCAAACAGAGATCAATTTACCATATGTTACGGCTACAGCTAGTGGACCAAAGCACTTGGTGAAAACTTTAACGCGCGCGAAATTTGAGCAATTGATAGACGATTTAGTAAAAAGAACTATCAAGCCTTGCGAAACTGCATTGAAAGCTGCAGGATTGAGTAAGAGCGATATTGACGAGATCATCTTAGTAGGTGGATCGACTCGTATTCCTGCAGTTCAAGAAGCGGTTGAGAAGTTCTTCGGAAAGGCTCCTAACAAAGGTGTTAATCCGGATGAGGTTGTAGCCGTTGGTGCTGCGATTCAAGGGGGTGTATTGACAGGAGATGTTAAGGATGTATTGTTACTTGATGTAACACCACTTTCATTAGGAATTGAAACGATGGGTGGAGTGATGACGAAGTTGATCGATGCTAATACAACGATCCCTACGAAGAAATCGCAAATATTCTCTACAGCTGCAGACAATCAGCCAAGTGTTGAAATTCACGTATTACAAGGAGAGCGTCCTATGGCGCCGGATAACAAGACTATTGGTCGTTTCCACCTTGACGGAATTCCACCGGCACAAAGAGGTGTACCGCAAATTGAAGTGACTTTCGATATTGATGCCAATGGTATCATTAAAGTAAGTGCTACAGATAAAGCGACTAACAAATCGCAGGACATTAGAATTGAAGCTTCTTCCGGTTTAACTGAAGAAGAGATTCAAAAGATGAAGAGCGAAGCAGAAGCGAATGCGGATGCAGATAAAGCAGCTAAAGAGAAAGTTGATAAGCTAAATGAAGCCGATGCAATGATCTTCCAAACTGAAAAGCAATTAAAAGAGTTTGGAGATAAGTTATCTGATGACAAGAAAAAGCCTATCGAAGACGCTTTAGATGAGTTGAAGAAAGCATACGAAACTAAGGAAGTTGAAACTATTCAACCAGCATTGGATAAGATCAATGAAGCTTGGAAAGTTGCTTCTGAAGAAATGTATAAAGCACAGGCAGAGGCTCAGGGACAAGAAGCTCCGGGACCAGATGCAGGTGCAGAGTCCGCTTCTCAAAACGGTGAAGAAAACGCCGATGTTGAAGATGTAGATTTCGAAGAAGTTAAGTAAGCAGACTCTTGGATTTACATCGTAAATCCTTAGAGGTCGCTTATCC
>TARA_R110002072_G_scaffold51389_1_pt1 | contig 96871 bp, 89 predicted proteins | sample TARA_R110002072 | Tara Oceans TARA_R110002072 (sample SAMEA4397118) | marine metagenome | biome: Polar Biome; feature: [SRF] surface water layer (ENVO:00010504); material: water (ENVO:00002006), including particulate matter (ENVO:01000060) such as... | depth 5 m
TGGTCCTTGGACTTTGCCGTCCAACACTCACTGCAGAAACAGGCATCCATATTGAAGCGGGTCGACACCTGGTAGTCGAACAGGTTTTGGACACGCCCTTTGTGGCCAACGATGTGGACCTGAATCCAGACCGGCGGCTGCTGATTATTACCGGGCCTAACATGGGGGGTAAATCGACTTTTATGCGACAAACCGCACTCATTACCTTACTGGCGCACATCGGCAGCTTTGTGCCCGCTATGGCGGCCAGTCTGGGCCCCGTTGACAGAATCTACACCAGGATTGGCTCCTCTGACGATCTGGCAAGTGGCAGATCCACCTTTATGGTTGAGATGACAGAAACCGCAATGATCCTGAATAATGCAACCGAACATTCCCTTGTGCTGCTCGACGAAATTGGCCGTGGCACATCAACATTTGACGGTCTATCTCTTGCCTGGGCATGCGCGAGTTATATCGCAGAAAAGTGCGCTGCCCTGACATTGTTTGCAACCCACTACTTTGAACTCACCAGCCTTGAGGACTTGCTTCCGGCAACCGCTAACATTCACCTGACCGCTAAAGAACATGGCGACAGCATTGTTTTTATGTATGCCGTTCAATCGGGCCCCGCAAGTCAGAGTTACGGCTTGCAGGTTGCTAGATTAGCCGGGGTTCCAACCGAAGTTATTCAAAACGCGCAGGCCAAGCTAGTTCAGTTAGAGCAAACGGAACTCGATCGCACACCACACCAATCGGACTTATTTTCTGCTCCCCCAGCAACCCTAAGTCCCGCTGAGGAACAGCTGATTAACAAACTTAAATCACTAGAGCCCGATAGCCTATCACCGAGGCAAGCGCTCGAATTCCTCTACGAAATCAAAAAATTTAGCTCCGATTGACTAAAAAACCAGCAAAAAAAAGTTAAACATTCTAAGCGATTATAAAAACGGGTTTCTTAGTTCAACAACGTATGGATACCTAGCCTGATTTTCGCATGCCTCCCAAGACAAGCAGTACACTCTTAGTACACATATCTCTTCGAGGCTTCGGAAGTTGGCAGGCAGTGACCCTATACTCATACTCTACGAGTATGATGACCCAGCTAGTCGGCAGGCTTTTGTGCAAACAACTGCCAAGTGGCCCTCTGGCGTGGTCGCACCTATTTTGTGTTTTGCATTCTCCCGCCAGTCTAATCTAGAACAACCGGCACATGACGTCATTCCGACGGGCTATCGCATGGGGCCCATGGATAACAACAAAAGCCCTCTCAAGAATCAGCATCTGTATGCAATTACCCACGGCATCAAACTGACCCCAGGAGAAAATTTTTGGGATCTCGGCGGCCGGGCTACAGAATCGGAACTACTTTCGGAAATCGTAGAATGCTATAGCCGAGCACTCCGAGAGCGCGGGCTAATCATCAATTGTACCTCGGCCTATCGTCGACTAACCCAAAGCCATCACGATACCCCTGTTGCAAATTTCAATAATGACTCTGGATCTGAATTGGCAAACAGGGCATTAAAATTTGGCTTCAGTCACCAGTCGCCGCTCCAATTTAGAATTCTCAACAAAGTTGCCACGGCGGTCGACAACAGTACCGGTGTTGACATTAACCTCTTCCATCGCGGCTGGCTCCTGGCTGAAGGATTTAGTGATGGCATTGATATCGACACACTCCTGGCCCATGGTAGTAGCGTGACCAATGGAAACAACCTGGTCGAACGACTGCTGGATAAAAACCGTAGCTTTGACTGGCGGGATGATCATTACCAACGTCTCGCCACCTGGATCGGAGAAAGCTTAAACAACCAGGATTCAACGCTAGTAAAAATTTGGATTGTCGGCGCGAGCCCGACTAATCTGGCAAAATTGTTTGATGTGATTGTGACCCATGCTGGCGGTCATTCAGCATTGATACGTCGACTTAAAATCTACGTAAGTGAATTTACCTCCGGCGCAATTAAGGCAGTCCAGGGCGCTTCAAAAAACATTGATACCCTACTCCCCCAGAGCGAACACAAAACTCAAATTCAAAGCCTGTGGCGCCACACCGTCATTCACAGCAAACATAACTTGTTTGTTGATGCGCCTTATCGCGACATGGACCTTATTATTTGCCCCTGGATACTCGGTGCGCTGACTCAGGACGCCCAAAGCCAACTGTTACAGGTCCTGCACAGCTCCCAGCGGACCGGTGCTACATTGCTGTTATCTGAAAACGAAACCAAAGAAATACAAATCTCAGGCTATATACGTTCACCCGGCAACGGAATTTTGATCGCATCGGGTAGCAAGGTTAAAACGAGCGCGGGAAAATACCGTATCCCAAAAGTTGCTCTGGGCAATGCACTCGAATCAAAGGCAATTTACAGATTGGATGAATCGTTGCATATCCTATCCTGTAAAGGCATTACCGATCGGTTTAACGCCGCTGACTATGTCGACGGAAAGCACTCAGAAAATAAGCCTATCCATGATGTCATTCGAGCTGACCTACGGGGCAGCACCCTTGAGTTACTTGCCCATACTACCAATGCATCCGAGCGTAATAAGCTGGTACTGACCCGGGACAGCCTGATTTTGATCACGCTCCAGGATCGGCCTGATCTAGCTAAACCAACTCGAGAGCTTTGGTTTCAAGTACTAGAAAATGTTGACATTCAACTACAGGGTACAAATCTCGAGCCGCTAAAAAATGAACAATTAAGCAATCAGCAAATTGCGATAAATCACGTTCAGACGCTACATACGGAAGGATTAAAGAACTTCAAATCCCTCGAACATCTAAGCATACAGCTCGCCTCCGATAACGAGGCACTGCAGAGTGAAGTAGCGCCACTCAAATACAAGCTCGAAGATGTGACCAACAAACTGGAAGAACTCGAAGATCAGCTGACCCAGCAGCGGAACAACGCAGAGATTGTCGAGAAGTCATTCTACAACGCCACTATGCCGATGATGATATGCAATCCGAACGGAAAGATTGAAAGACTCAATCGCGCCTTTTCAGCTATGTTTGAAACAACCCTGGAGGACGCACAGCATATTGCTAACCCTGCATTACGGTTACCTGTCCAGGAACTCCTGGAACGCATCGTAGTACTCAAAGATAGCGATGAACCGGAACTATTTAGCTTTTTGAATCCAAGAACCGGCAGCCCCTGTCAATTGATCATGAGCAACTTACTCAATCAGGCCCAGGGCGATTCAGCAATTCAAATTCAGGTTATGCCCGAGAACAGCAAGCAGATCGAAGAAGCCGAATTTATTCACGGGCTTGAATTACTCGGAATTGGCTCCGTCATTACAAACAGCATGGGTATCGTGCAATTCATCGACCCAAGGGTCTGCGAATGGATGGATTTATCCGGCGACAATAACTTACATCAACCATTTGAGGCTTTGTTACAACCCGGCTATCAGGAATTACATCAGAACATGTTTGCAACCCTCAAGACTGGCCAGGCCATCGACTATGAAGCGCCGTTAGCCAGGATCAATGGTGAGCTGGTGTGGATCAGAATCAGAGCGATGCAACTTCATCCAGAACATTCCGACCACTTTCTCTTTCTGGTTGAGAATATCCGTGAAAAGAAACGGAATGAAAAAGAAACCATGGTCGCTCAGAAGCTCGAGCTGCTCGGTCAAATCACCGGCGGCGTTGCCCATGATTTCAACAATATACTCGCGGTTGTCATGGGCTACATCGAGCTGATGACCATCAACATAGAGGATTTGTCGGCAAATGATATGGATCGATATCTTGCACAAATGAAGGATGCGTGCGAGCGAGCACGGGACCTGATTCAACAAATGCTGTTTTACTCCCGGGGAGATAAAAAACAAAACATTAAGAAACAAAATCTTGCTGAATCAATTACGACAGCACTACCGCTGCTACGAACATCACTTCGAGACAATATTAATCTAACAACAGACTTTGCAGCTGAGGCCGCAATGATAGAAATGGACCCAACGCATCTTCACCAAATACTCATGAACCTGAGCATTAACGCGCGCGACGCAATAGCCGAATGTAGAGACCGCGATGGTGAAATTGTCATTTCAACAGCACCCGGTTTTATGGCACACAATCTACAATGCGCCTCTTGTTCAAATCAATTTAGCGTTAAAAAACCCGACAAATATGTCGTGCTGAGCGTGACCGACAACGGCAGCGGTATACCCCCAGAAGCCCTGGATCAAATGTTTGACCCCTTTTTCTCCACCAAACCCGTCAATCAGGGAAGTGGCATGGGGCTCTCCGTGATCCATGGTCTGGTCCATCAATACAAAGGCCACCTTCAGGTGCTGAACTCAAACTACGGCGTACAGTTTCGCCTCTGGTTGCCGGTAGCCAGCAGGAGTCGGGATGTTGATGCATCCCTCGTGGTGGAAGAAGGATCAACCGCCGTACCGAACTGGAATGTGCTATTGGTTGAGGACGACGAGAGTGTTGCCAGCGTACTTAGCAAGATGCTGAAACAATTAGATTTAGGCGTGGTGCAATGTAGTACGGGAGTTGAGGCGGCACGTCTAATCAAGCAGAATCAGGATATTGATCTCGTGATTACAGACCTTTCCATGCCAGGTATGAATGGTATAGACGTGGCTGCCTATTGCGAGGAGTTTGCGCCGAATCTTCCTGTCATCATCCTTACGGGCAGTGTTTCAAACACCGATTCGGTAGACATGCCGGCAAACACCGCGGCGATACTCAGAAAGCCTGCTACCATTCACCAGATCAGCAAAACCCTGCAGCAACTATCGAATAGGATCATCACCCACTAGTCATGCTAGTCGTTAGGTAGCACGACCAGCTCAAACCAGAAGTTGGTGACCTGGCGAATACAATCCTGAAATTTCACATAGTCCAAAGGCTTAATCAGGTACGCACTACAGTGTTGGCGGTACATTTCTATCACATCCTTACCGTTAGACGAGGTCGTCAACACAATCACAGGAATGTTTCGATACCGATCATCTTCCTTTATCTTGACCAGCGTTTCACGGCCATCCATGACCGGCAGATTCAGATCAAGCAAGATAATGTCCGGCCTGATGGCATCTTTAAACTTTCCTTCCTGCGCCAGGAACGACATGCATTCCTGACCATCAGCTGCATGATGTAAATTAACGCGAAACTTTGCACCGGCAAAACTTGCCCGGGTAAGTTCCACATCGTCATAATCATCTTCAACCAACAAGACCTCTGCGGGTCGGCCAAGTTCACTTAATCTACGCACTATCCTACGTCGCTCCTACCTGTATGATCTTTATTTTCGCCGTTAAAATGAACCGTTACCAGAGTACCCCGATCAACTTCAGAATCAATCTTAATATCACCATTGTGGCGCTTTGAAATTCGTTTGCAAATAGCCAATCCCATCCCTGTGCCACCACCATACTGCTGACGGCTATGGAGACGCTTAAACAGCTCGAATACAGCTTCATGGTACTTAGCATCAATACCGATACCGTTATCTTCAAAGTGTAAAACCGTTTCATGTCCTACTTTGGAACCATATATTTTTAGCGTGGCACCCTCGGGCTTACTATAAATCATGGCGTTCTTGATCAGGTTTTGGAACAAACGGGTGATGAGTGTTCTGATTCCCGTGATCGTGGGCAAGGCTTCAATCGTGATGGTCCCCGTCCAGTCCTGATTGTCTGCCTGTAGATGCGCCACCACTTGCTTTGCTATCTCGCCAAGATCAAGCATTTCTACTTCTAGCTCTGGAACTGTGATCCGAGAAAGCTCTAGTAGATCATCAACCATGCGCTGCATGTACACCGCATTACCATTAACCGATTCCATCCAGCTCAGCAGTTCTTCATCCCCGTACTGCTCCACCTTTACTGTTATAAGATCCAGAAAACTGCTGATCCTTCTTAGCGGCGCATTTAAGTCATGGGAGGCGACAAACGCAAACTCTTCAAGATGTTCATTGCTCTCGGAAATCTGTCGAACGCGATCATTCAGCGTCAGCTCCTCTGCCTGCAAGAGTTTAAGTTGCGTGATATCAGTATGGGCACCCAGCATTCTGATCGGTTTACCTGTTTCATCCCGAATGGCAAGTCCCCTACAACGAATCCAGACCGTCGAGCCGTCGGCATGCAAATATCGCACAATCTGGTCATAGGGGTGGTTAGGATCTGCACAATGCCGTTTGAAATTCTCTAGTACCAATTCTAGATCTTCTTGGTTGATAAGCTTTTGCCAGGCTGCAGCTAAATGAGGCTTGGATTCCGGGTCATACCCCAGGGTTTTCCAAAACTCCGGGCTCATCCATTCGTAGGCCGGCGCGTCAAGATCCCAATACCATATACCGTCAAGTGAACCCCCTTGAAGAAACTCAAAAATATCCTCGTCTTCTCGAACCTTTTTATACAGTTCGGCTTTTAAATAATGCCCGTCATCGGGGAGGCTCATTTATTAATTTCTCCACCGGAGGACAAAAATTGACCAACCTGGTAGCTTTGTAGTGTGAGGTGCAGTGACTTCTCCAACACGACGGTGGATAGATGCTTTTTCGCAATAAAATCAAAAACGCCAAATTCTCGTAAATCCGCTAACTTGCGCTTATCTAGAGCGGTTAGCAAAATAATCGGAGGTGCACTTTTTGAGCGCGATTTAAGGAATTCACTTGCGTCACCATCACCGAGGAGATAATCCAGTAGTACAACATCATAATAGCTATCGCGGTCCATTCTGCGACCTTCTTCAATCGTTGTACACACTTCAATAGTAGGCTTAAACAGCTCACTTCGCATGAGATGTTGCTCAATCAGTTTCCCATCATCAAGATCGTCTTCAATAATCAAAAAACGGAGATCGGGTATTTTTTTATGGTCAGACAGTGGATTAAGCATATTTTCCAAACGAGCATGTCGTTGATCTAACAGAGCTCTCGCTTGAACCAATTGCTCTCGCTCTTCCTGCAGTACTGTTGAGTGTGTGATATCAGCAAAACAAACAACAACACCATCAATGACTCTCTCCAAGTTAACATAGGGAGTGGTTCGAGCGGTGAGTAGCTCACCTGCCTGGCTCCGATATTCACGGGACAACTCCTGATTGCTGTCCAATACCTGCCGACAATCTATCGCAAAGCTTTCGCTCAGCGAATGTGTTATATCTTCGATACTTCGACCCAAATCAGCGTTAATCAATTTGAAATAGCGCGTAACTGATGGCGAAAAATGTTTAACCCGCAAATCTTTATCCAATGCCAACAGACAAACGCTAGGGTTTTTCATTAGGTTTTCAAAGTCAGTGGTACTCTCTTCAAGCAAAATTACCTTGTGTTGATACTCTGAATTAACCGAGTACAACTCCTCATTGACGGACTGCAACTCCTCATTGGTACTTTGCATTTCCTCATTTGCCGCCATGAGTTCTTCGTTAGTACTTTGCAATTCTTCGTTTGACGTTTGCAGTTCTTCTACCGTAACCGCCAGACTCGCTCTAGATTGTTGAAGCTCATATTCCAGGTCCTCAATTCGATTATCCATCATTTGTTTTTCATCAAATTGAATTGCTGCTTGATCTGGCTGCCCGCCGCTCTCACGGTTCAAAAAGCTGACCAGCAGGCATGCCTGGGGCACCTGGGAAGGTCCTGGAAGTTCGGCATAACTCACAGAAAGATCGACTACAGATTTATTTGGCAATGAAACGCCTAGATAGGTGATGGTTTTCGCTTCAAGCTTGGCTTTTTGCATGGCAGTTGTCACCGCGACCAACAATCCTTCATCCAACACCGCATCGACTTTAAAGCTACTGGGTCCGGGACTGATTTTTTTCGTGTAGGGTGTGCAATCGCCAATCGAATACATCACCTCATTGTCCTGATTAAAAACCAGAGTAGGCGGCGCATAGGTTTCGCTCAAATCTTTGAAAACCATCGACAGCGCTTCCTGTTGTCTACTTTCAACATGGGTCTGCAACACGGGGGATAAGGATTTGTTGCCGCTAGAAATCGCTTCTCGGGGCTGTAGCTGTCGACTATCTAATAACATTCTTTCGTTTTTAATTTTTATATATTGCTTAAGCCGTCGGTCAACGGCGGTATAGCTATCAGTCAATTCTGCTACCAGTGACTCCGACGGTCCCAGCGTCAGGTAGCCATCTTTGTTTAAGGCAAAGTTTAGATACAACTGAACCTTCTTCTGGGGTTCTGAATCCAGATAGATCAAGAGGTTGCGGCAAAAAACAAGATCCATATTGGAAAAAGGCGGGTCCGAAATCACGTTGTGCACAGCAAATACGACCTTCTGCCGGATTCTTTTATCAATTTCGTAGCCGCCATCCTTTTCGGTAAAATACGTCCCCAGGATGGTGGGCGTCATTTCGTCAGCAATACGAGCAGAAAATTGCCCGAGGCTCGCCTCATGTACGGCACTAGCGTCTATGTCGGTGGCAAATATCTTAAAATTTCGAGAGATATCCAAATCAGCCATGACTTCAACCAGGGTGATCGCAATTGAATAGGCTTCCTCACCTGTTGAACAACCCGCACACCAGATTCGGATTTCTTTGCTGGAGGTCGAATGTTTTAAAACAGCTGGGATCATTACTTTTCGTAGGGTTTCGAACATCTCCTCATCCCGGAAGAAGCTGGTGACCCCAATCAAAATTTCCTTACCGAGTGCAGATTGTTCCTGACTGTTGTTACGTAAAAATTCTAGATAGTCCGCCCAGCTGTCTAACTGATGTAAACTGGCGCGCTTGTCAATTCGTCTACCGATGGTCGAACGCTTGTAATCTTTTAGGTCGATATGGACGTGTTTCTGAACTGTATTGCAGACCTCTTCCAAAATAGATTCCGCTTCCTGGGGATTTTCCATTCTGATTTCAAAATCGCTTGCCAATTTTGAATAATTTTTTTTGTAACTTTCAAGATACCGGGGGACTTCACCTACCGGAAAACTATGGTCAACATAACCTGACGCTAAAGCAGCCTTCGGCATACCATCAAATTTTGCTTCCGCGGGGTCTTGAACCAGAACCAGGCCACCCACCTCCTTAATGCCAGCAATGCCTCTGGAGCCATCACTCCCCGTCCCCGATAGAACAATACCCACGGCCCGGTTTTGTTGATCTTCTGCTAAAGAACGAAAAAATGTATCAATTGGCAAACTCAAAGCAACGTGAGGTGCAGCGTCGGTCAGCAACAAGGTGCCCTCAGCAATAATCATGCTCTTACGGGCGGGGATAAGATAAACGTGATTACTCAGAACAGTCTCACCGTCTTCCGCAACGCTCACCGGCATGTCCGTACATCGGGACAGAAGATGGTCCATCATGCTTTTAAAATCAGGGGACAAATGCTGAACAACCACAAAAGCGGCGCCAAGGTCGGGTGGACAATGGCTGAAAAATACCTGCAATGCGTCTAGCCCCCCCGCAGAGGCGCCAATACCCACTACCAAATGTAGGTCACTTTCTACAGTCTGATTTCCCGTCTCCGCTTCCACGTACCTAATCCCTTGGTAACCACAGAATGTATCTATCAATTTTGCCCGCTATTACGAGTACCTGCAATGCGACCTTATGGCGTTGTTTAGGTTATAAAAACTGATAGAATGCCGCTTTAAATATTTCCCGGTTCCGACCAAAACTATATAAGGACATCAACCCATGACATTTGTGGTGAGTGACGGCTGCATTAAGTGCAAGCATACCGATTGCGTAGAAGTTTGCCCTGTTGACTGCTTCTATGAGGGCCCAAATTTTCTAGTCATCAATCCTGATGAATGTATCGATTGCGCACTATGTGAACCGGAATGTCCTGTGGACGCTATCTTCTCTGAAGACGAGTTGCCAGAAGCTGAGCAGGCATTTTTGGATCTAAATGCGGAACTGAGCGAAGTTTGGCCAAATATTACTGAAAAGAAAGACCCCCTGCCCGATGCTGAAGACTGGGCGGATGTAAAAGGTAAAATGGAACATCTAGAAAGATAGCATTTCCGTCAAAGGCCATGAATAACATTATCCAGGCGGGGTATTCCCCGCCCTGATAATTCGCCTTGTCTGCCTATCTTCACTGAAACCATTGACTAAAATCGGTTACTGAAAGATGGCGTCAGCCGACAAACCCTGGGATTCCATGGTTTCTCTCAATCTACGTAGCGCTTCAACTTGAATCTGTCTTACCCGCTCCCGGGTCAAGCCAATTTCCTGCCCAACCTCTTCCAGTGTGCTCATTTCGTAGCCACGAAGCCCAAATCGACGCGAAATGACTTCGCGCTGTTTTTCAGACAACTCTGACAACCAATGGTCGATATTTGATCGAAGATCGGAGTCCTGCAGCTGCTCAGCAGGATCTGCTTGCTTGGCATCGGCAACCGTATCTAACACTGTGCGGTCAGAATCAGGACCGAGAGGTGTGTCAACCGACGTGATCCGCTCGTTTAAGCCCATCATTCGCTTCACATCTGCAACCGGCTTATCTAGTAGCTCCGCAATTTCTTCATGGGTAGGTTCATGATCAAGCTTTTGCGAGAGTTCCCGGGCGGCCCGAAGATAAACGTTTAATTCTTTAACCACATGGATCGGCAGACGAATCGTTCTGGTTTGATTCATGATGGCACGTTCGATGGTTTGACGAATCCACCAGGTTGCATAGGTGCTAAATCGAAAACCTCGCTCTGGATCAAACTTCTCAACCGCACGTATCAATCCGAGGTTACCCTCTTCGATCAAATCCAGTAGAGACAGACCCCGATTCAGGTATCGGCGAGAGATTTTGACGACGAGGCGTAGGTTGCTCTCAATCATCCGTTTGCGACCTGCCTCTACGCCACGCAGAGCCTGTCTGGCAAAGTAGACTTCTTCTTCGGGGCTGAGCAGGGGGGAAAAGCCAATCTCGTTGAGATAAAGCTGTGTTGCGTCTAGATCCTTTGGTACCGGCGCGCTCTTCTTGGGCTTGGTTTCCGGTTCAAATTCTGAGCTGACACCTGAGTCCATCTGGACGTAGGTATTCGACTCTTCTGCGACTGACAAATCTTCCGTATGAACTACCATGAGCTTGGTCCTGTATCCGAGTTTCCATTAAGCACGGCGCAGCAAACTTGCTCGCGAGCACTCATTTTCAAACCAACAACCCTTCCTGGGCTGCTACATGCCGGTTTTCTCATTCATCTATCGGGCAAATAGATCAATGGGTCTGCTGGCTTGCCGTTTCTACGGATCTCGAAATGCAACATCTCGCGATCCGTACCACTAGAACCTATTTCGGCAACAACTTGTCCACCTTTAACTTTCTGTCCTTCTTTTACTCGGATGGCTCGATTATGTCCGTATGCGCTCAGAAACTGGTCTGAATGTTTCACGATCACTAACTTGCCATATCCTCGTAAGCCGCCGCCTGCGTAGACCACTACGCCGTCTGCTGCAGCCCTTACAGATTCACCTAATGCGCCACCAATATCAACGCCCTTATTGACGTCCCCCGATAACGAGAATGGCTTAATTACATTTCCAGGGGCAGGCCAGCGCCAATCTATTTTGGAGTCTTGACTTTTGACCGCCGGAACATTTTTGGATGACTTTGCGATTTGGGTCGGCGGGGCCTTCTTCACCGCTTTGGGTGGTAACGACTGTTTTCCGACCAAGCGTAATTTTTGATTTGCGAAGATGATAAAAGGCTTAGCAATGCCGTTAGCATCTGCTATTTCTTTGTAATCTAGCCCATAACGGAATGCGATCGAGTAGAGAGTTTCCCCAGGACGGACCGTATGGGACTTAACATTATTACCCCGATCTTCCCCGGGCGCGTAAACAGGAGCATAGCCCCCACTGAAGCCGCAGCCAGAAAGCAATAGCGTAAGTGCCAAACAAGTGACAATTTTTTGGCAGGCAAGCCCGTTCACAACGACAACGTACCCCGCTGATTTCTAAAACTGACCCTAAGCATTATTATCTTTTGGCATGGTTACAGGTTTCTTATTGCGAAAAAGGTCTAAATTTTTTCCTAACTAGTCTACCGCTTTGAGGTCGGAACCCGCGACAGCAGATGCAATCCCAAAACTGCAACCGCGCCCAGGGCAAATCCTGCCATCGCAAAGCCAATTTCCGGGTCCGCTCCAGTCAAATCAATGTAAACCCAGGGTGACACTGGATCCTCAACCAAGGGGGTCTGGCTGCCATCAGCTTTGAGCTGATAACTCGTAATATGGCGCCAGGGCCAGATCTTACCCAGCGAACCAATCATTACCCCCGTCAGCAACGCCAGGGTTTCATTTCGGTAATTGGCGAGTAATTTGGACAGTAATTGAGAAAATGCCACGATACCTATGCCGCAGCCAGCTGCAAAGCTCGCGAGGAGCAGTAGGTTTAATTCGGCTATGGCTTCTATGACAAATCGGTACAAACCCAGAATCAGCAGGATGAAGCTACCTGAAATGCCTGGCAGAACCCATGCAGAAATCGCCACAACACCGCCACAGAATAAATTTAGTGGGGTGGGAGCAAGGTTAAGGGGTACCGCGCTGGTGACAATATATCCCAGGGCAACCCCAACCCCAATCGCCAGACCAATATCCATACCGAATCGGGTAATCTGACGCAAAACTAGAACCACTGAAAACAGCACCAGACCAAAGAAGAAGCTCCAGATCGAAATGGGCTCATTTTCAAGCAGGTATCTCAAGCCGCTGGCCAGCAGTAGGACGGAGATCGCCATCCCCGCTAGCAGTGTCAGTAGAAAATTTGCATCAACCTTATGCCAGGTAGCCTTTAGACCTTCGTTTTTTAGATTCAGCAGTAGCATCGGCGTGAATTGCTTAATGGCATTCAATAAACGCTCATAGATGCCAGTGATAAAGGCAATACTGCCCCCCGACACACCGGGCACAATCTCTGCGGCACCCATCACCATACCTATGCCGAACAGGCGCATCGGCCCTTTGAATTCCATACAATAACCTTTGTCTTACTACCGGAGAGTAATCTGTTTTAGTTTCGTCCGCCTAGTAGCGGAACAAATTTGACGTCTTCAAGCACTTCTTCTTCGAAACCGGTCTCGGTCCGAATAATCAGTTTGAGTTGTTGGGCTGAATCACCCACAGGAATCAGCATTCTCCCGCCGATGGCTAATTGATCAAGTAGGTCCTGGGGCACATGTCGGGGCGAAGCTGTAACAATGATGCCATCAAAGGGGCCCTGCTCTGGCCAACCAATATTGCCATCGTCGTACTTAAACTGGACATTTCTTGCACCGAGTCGGCGTAGGGTTTGTTTCGCTCGCTCGTGGAGACCATGTATTCGCTCCACGGACCAGACCTTTTCGACCAACTCGCACAGCACGGCAGTTTGATAGCCAGATCCGGAACCAATCTCTAATACCTTCACCAGGGGACCGGCGGCTAATAGACTCTCGGTCATTCTCGCCACAATATAGGGCTGGGAGATAGTCTGGTTAAACCCAATAGGCAGCGAGGAATCCTCATAAGCACGGTGGGAAAGCGCTTCGTCGATAAAAATATGGCGTGGGACCGTCAGCATTGCGTCTAACACCCGCTCGTCGACAATTCCCTGCTCCCGGAGGCGATTCACCAACCGGTTACGGGTCCGCTGGGAGGTCATCCCAATTCCGTTTATATCAGTAGCCACAAGCAATACCCAATATCATCAATGAAGTTCTACAGCTTTCATCTGGTCATCCTCAATTTCCAAAATCTCCGCCAGCAAGGTAGTGGCGTAGGCACCAACAGGCAAATCGAAGCTGAGGGTTAATTGTCCTTCCGCCAATTGCCATTCCATCTGTTCCGGCACCACGCACTTTGCTCTGTTGTGGGCTTTGATGCCCATCTTTTCGATAAAAGCCGCGGCCGCCTGATATGGCTCCGTCACAGCTGGAATGTTGATGTCCCTGTGGGGAGCTAAGCCATATACCCAGAGTTCGCCGTTGTCCTTCCAGTCTGCCCGCTGAACATGCGTTGCCAGCAATTGATTAAACAGCCAACTTCTCAAGGCTGAGAGATAGATGTCTTTCTGTTTTCGATCCAGTTTACGCCGCGATTGCATTTCATCATCGGATATCAGCTCAAGGGCCTTATCCAGGTTTTGATTATTGATGCCAAACCTCTGAGGTCCAAAATAGTTGGGGAATCCGCTCCCGCAAAGCAGCAGCAACCGCTCCTCCAGTTGGGCGATATCTTTGACCGCAAGGTTCTTTACCTCAATCACAAACCGATTCCCGCGATGATCACCCCGACGCAGTTTACGATGATGCCAGACCTGCTTTTGAATAGTTACGCCTTCGATTTGAATGCTAGCCAGATCCACCTCCTTTACCCCGGGCAACCAGCAGCTAAACCACTGGCCCGTCACAGCATGTCGGTCTTTCTTGCCGCAGTAGCTGACGTCAAAGTGGCGCAACTTAAAATGTGCCGCTAGTTGATTCCCTACCCAGCCGGTATTTGCTCCGGTCTTTTCAATCCAGAGCAACAAATGCTCGCCATTACCCGAGGGCTCAAAATCATAGAGTTCGGTTACCCGGAAGTCCTCCGGACAACACTTTATCCTACCGCTGCCCACAGGTGCGCCGTAAGCTTTGACATAGTCCATCATCCAGATACCGCCGACAGCAGCACAACCGCTTCCGCTGCAATACCTTCAGATCGACCAATAAATCCAAGCTTTTCCGTGGTCGTGGCCTTAACACTTATCTGATCAAGCAACGTGTCAGTATCCGCCGCAATAGCGGATCGCATGGGTTCTATAAAAGCAGCCACCCTAGGTGCCTGGGCGATTAACGTAATATCCGCATTACCTAGTCGATAGCCTTTGTTAGAGATCTGCACCATCACCTGACGCAGTAACACTCGGCTATCGACGTTCTCGAGGCTAGAATCGGTATCGGGAAAGTGATGCCCAATATCTCCGAGTGCAAGGGCACCGAGCATGGCATCACAAAGTGCATGGAGAACTACATCTCCATCTGAATGGGCAATAATTTCTCTGTGATAGGGGACATCAACACCACCTATGCGGATCGATGGGGTTTGCTCCTTAGAGAATTCATTTCCAAACCTATGAACATCAAAACCTGTACCTATTCGCACTTTGATGCTCCTAACAAATACTCTGCGAACGCCAGATCCTCCGGCGTGGTGATTTTAATGTTGTGCCGACTAGCCTCGATGAGCATTGGGCGCAGACCCATGGCTTCAATCGCTGAAGCCTCATCGGTGATCACAAGACCACTGTCAATTGCCGCCAACAATGCACGCTTGAGTAAGCCAGCTTGAAACAGTTGGGGGGTTTGAGCCTGCCAAAACTGACTTCGGTCCGGCGTATCAATCACAACATGATTGTCATCACTGCGTTTTAAAGTATCAATCACGGGTGTAGCAAGTAGCCCGCCACATTGATTACCGCCAACCCGATCAATTAGTGTCATGACATCTTCAACAACAAAAAGTGGCCTGACCGCATCGTGAACTAACACAGGCGTTTCATCGGTAATATCCAGCTCTTGTACTCCAAACAGTCTAGACAGACCGGACAAAACAGAATCAGCCCGGCTTTCACCACCGATCGCAATAAGACATTTTGAGGCGCTAGGTAAAGATTGCCAACGCACATCATCTTCACCAACAACAAGACAAAGGTGCTTCGGTTGAAGCGCTAAGAGGCGCCGAAGTGTACGTTCGAGGATGGGCTCACCACCCAAGGGCAGGTACTGTTTGGGTGTTTCATTACCCATTCGGACGCCTTTGCCCGCGGCGGGTACAACAATACAAAAGGCATTCATCTACATAACAACGTTATGGCTGAGACTTGTCTTGATCGACAAGCATGTAGAAGGTTTCGTCGGGCTTAATCAAGCCCCACTCGGTCCGGGCTTTTTCTTCAACCGCATCCAGACCATTTCTCAGGTCATATATTTCGGCTTTAAGCACTTCGTTGCGGCGTTCTTTAGTTTCATTGCTCACTTCCAGTTTCACGACCTGTTTATCGAGGCCATCCACATGAGCAAAGCTAGATTCTCCAACCCACAGGCGGTATTGCAATCCTATAAGGAGTGCAATGAAGACTGCTGTCACCACCCGCCTGGTGGTCATAGGGGTTGTCATCTCTTAAATTCAGCCATCCCTTTGTATACCGCAGAAGAGGAATCCTCAATCCGCAGCAATCGATTGTATTTTGCCACTCGGTCGGAGCGACATAGGGACCCAGTTTTGATTTGTCCAGCTGCTGTCGCAACCGCAAGATCAGCAATGGTGGTATCTTCGGTTTCACCTGAACGATGGGAAATCACGGCAGTATATCCCGCTGCTTTGGCCATCTGAATGGCTTCTAATGTTTCCGAAAGAGTGCCGATTTGATTGAATTTAATCAGGATCGAATTTGCAACCTTGTCATCTATGCCTTTCTGCAATATTTTTGGATTGGTCACAAACAAATCATCACCTACTAGCTGCACCTCGTGACCAATCGCTTTAGTCAGTTGTGACCAGCCATCCCAGTCGCTCTCATCCATGCCATCTTCAATCGAGATAATCGGATACTTTCGTACCAGACCCGCGAGATAGTCAGTAAATCCCGCCGAATCAAAACTGCGACCCTCACTGGCTAAAACATACTTACCGTTCTCGTAAAATTCCGACGCAGCACAATCAAGGCCAAGATAAACATCTTTACCGGCGCTATAGCCGGCTTTTTCTATGGCTTCCATAATCGCTTCGAGGGCTGATTCATTGCTCGGTAAGTCCGGTGCAAAACCGCCTTCATCACCTACCGCTGTACTCAAACCTTTTTTGCTCAAAACATCTTTTAACGTATGAAAAATTTCAGCACCACAACGCAGGGCTTCAGAAAAATTCGCAGCGCCGACGGGCAGCACCATAAATTCCTGAATATCAACGCTGTTATCTGCATGCTCACCACCATTTAGAATATTCATCATCGGCACAGGCATGCTGTAGCGACCCGGACTCCCATCTAATGCCGCCAGATATTCGTAGAGTTCCATTTTTTTGGTTTTGGCTGCAGCGCTAGCGGATGCCAGGGAAACCGCGAGAATGGCATTTGCCCCTAGGGATGCTTTATTTTCTGTCCCATCCATTTCAATCATGCGCTGATCCAGGGCCTTTTGATCTTCTACATTAAGGCCGAGCAGAGGCTCACGGATCCTTCGGTTTACATTCTCAACCGCCTGCAAAACGCCTTTACCCAAATATCGTTTTGGATCCTTGTCGCGCAGTTCTAACGCTTCTCGCGATCCGGTGGATGCGCCGGAGGGCACACAGGCAGAACCAACGGAACCATCTTCAAGCTCTACTTCTGCTTCGACGGTGGGATTGCCACGGGAATCAAGAATTTCCCTGGCTCGAATATCAATTATCTCAGTCACTAACGCGCTCCAAATGTTTAATCAGCATGGCCCAATTCCCTAAGCATTGTGGCCTTATGTTTTGTTGTCTTGCAGGTAATTTGCTTCGGCCATGGTGGTCGATTTTACCAGTCCATCAATCTGCGTCAGCACGGTTAACAACTCTTTCATGCGACCCAGGGGCCAGGAGTTGGGTCCGTCACTTAACGCCTCAGCAGGATTTGGATGGGTTTCCATAAACACGCCGTGCACACCAACGGCAACTGCCGCTCTAGCCAAGACCGGAACCATTTCCCGCTGACCACCGGAGCTTGCTCCCTCGCCACCAGGCAGCTGCACGCTGTGGGTTGCGTCAAACACAACAGGGCAGCCAATTTGCTTCATAACCGCCAGCGAACGCATATCGGAGACTAGATTGTTGTAACCAAAACTGACCCCACGCTCACACACCATTATGTTCTCGTTACCCGTGGCCCTGGCCTTTTCGACAACATGGACCATGTCCCAGGGCGCAAGAAATTGGCCTTTCTTAATATTGACCGGTATTCCAGCCGCGGCAACCTTTTGTATGTAGTTCGTTTGACGACACAGGAAGGCCGGGGTTTGCATCACCGAAACCACCTCTGCTACTTCATCTATCGGCGTGTCCTCGTGTACATCCGTTAGGACCGGAAGCTTCAGTTCATCTTTCACCTTTTGCAGAACTTTTAGGCCCATTTCAATACCTGGACCCCTGAAGCTGTTACCGGAGGATCGATTAGCCTTATCAAAGGAGGACTTGTAAATCAGAAATATACCCAGTGCTTCGCAAATTTCTTTGAGCTCACCCGCCGTGTCCATTGCCATCTGTTCAGACTCAACCACGCAGGTGCCGGCAATCAAAAAAAGCGGCGAGGTTTCCGTCACTGAAAATCCACATAGATTCATGAGTTGGCCTCTTTGGCTTGTACTGGCGTCTGATATTCTACCGCGGCATTAATAAAGCTCATAAATAGCGGATGGCCGTACCTGGGTGTTGAGGTAAATTCCGGATGGAACTGACTCGCAATAAACCAGGGGTGCTCTTTGACCTCAATGACTTCTACCAAACTATTATCGACGGATCGACCGGCAATTCGCAGACCTGCTGCTTCAAGTTGAGGGACATAACGATTGTTTACCTCATAGCGATGTCTATGCCGTTCTTTGATGGTATCACCGCCATAGATCTGCTGGGTGAGTGAGTCAGGATCCAACTGACACACCTGCTCACCCATCCGCATTGTACCGCCGAGATCCGAGTCGATATCTCGAAATTCAGTATCTCCATCGTCATTTACCCATTCAGTGATCAGGCCAATGATGGGATGCGGGGTGTTCGGATTGTTTTCAGTGGTATCCGCGCCCTCAAGTCCACAGACGTTTCGCGCATATTCAATAATTGCCGCATGTAAGCCGTAACAGATACCAAGGTATGGAATTTTATGGGTCCGGGCGTACCCAGCTGCCGCAATTTTACCCTCAAAACCTCGGGCGCCAAATCCGCCAGGGACTAAAATTGCATCGGCATCAGTGAGTATCTCTACGCCGTTGAGTTCCACTTCCTCGGAATCAAGGAAAGTCACATCAACGTCAGTGCTGGTGTGAATACCCGCATGAATCAGCGCTTCGTTAAGGGACTTATAAGCATCCAGCAATTCCATGTATTTGCCGACCATAAACAGCTTAATCTTGTGTTTTGGACTTCTTTGCGCCTCGACCACCCGATCCCATTCTTCGAGGTTCGCCTCGGGACATTCGATCCGCATTAGATCCACGACAATTTCATCTAGCTTTTGCCGGTGAAGCAGAGAAGGAATTTGGTAGATTGATTCAGCATCAATAAGCGGAATGACAGCTCTAGGTTCAACGTTGGTAAAAAGCGCAATTTTATCCCGGGAATGCTCAGGGATTTCGTGATCGGATCGAACGATCAGGATATCTGGCTGGAGACCAATGGAGCGCAGTTCTTTTACCGAGTGCTGGGTAGGTTTGGTTTTAGTTTCGCCGGCGGTTGCAATGTAGGGCACAAGGGTCAGATGGATAAAAACCGCATTCTTCGCCCCCACTTCGAAGCGCAACTGTCTCGCGGCCTCTAGGAAGGGCTGTGACTCGATATCACCCACCGTGCCGCCTATTTCAACAATCGCAACATCGCTATCGCCGGCACCTTCTCGGATACGCTGTTTAATCATATCCGTAATATGGGGAATCACTTGAATTGTGGCGCCGAGGTAATCCCCGCGGCGCTCTTTTGCAATCACGTCTGCGTAGACCTGACCCGTCGTAAAATTGTTCTTTTCTGTCATGGTGGTACGAACAAAACGTTCATAATGACCGAGGTCAAGATCCGTCTCGGTACCGTCCACGGTGACATAGACCTCACCGTGTTGGAGTGGGCTCATGGTGCCTGGATCGACATTAATATAGGGGTCTAGCTTGAGCATGGTAATGCTCAATCCTCTGGCTTCCAGAATAGCGCCAAGGGACGCAGCGGCGATGCCTTTTCCTAAAGAGGAAACGACGCCACCGGTAACAAATATAAAGCGAGTCATTGAATTTCCATCACGAATTGATGGCCACAGGGACATGACCAAGATGGGATTGTAGATTACCACTCATCGCCCGTTGTCTCAATCTGAATATCGATTATCGCACTCACTTATGGAAGAGACTTAAGGTTACGCGACCTAAGGTAAAGACTTAAGGTGAAGTGAGTTGGGATGAGGTAACCAATGAATGTCATTGCCCTGAGCACCATCAGTGACCCGGGCTGCGTCTCCGGCGACCATATCAATACCCCAGGTGGGAATTCCGCAAATCCCAATCAATTGGTCACGATCAATAATCAATGGAATACGATCCCTGACGAGGGGAGGATAACCGGATTCCTGGAACAGATTCTTTAACGTCTTGTGATGGCCACTAACAAGCAGCTTATCGCCACGGCGCCTGGTTCTAAACTGAAGCTGAGTCATGGGAATAGACACGCCTCGCCCCTTAACAGTATCGGCAGATATTTGGCCGCCACTAAATGGAGTGTGACCCACCGTCGCCACAACCAACTCCGAAGGAGTTTTGTGCTGGGCAACAAGCAAGATAATGCGAGATCTATATCGCTGCAAAGTCACATTAGCCAGTTCAAATGCCGGCGATTCTGATGTCTCCGAGCGAAGCACCTGTACAGCTTCCTGTAGCGCTTTTCCAGCCGTTCCACCGGCACCGAAATTATGCAACCAATACCTCAAAACGGCGGCGGCTCGAGTATCCGACAATGCCGCAAAGGCTGAGTAGTCGACACAGTCTTCGGCAATCGACATGGATTCAAAATCTGCACCGGCTTCAAGCGCCTGCTCAGCAAGAAATCGGCTCGTTCGACGCCATTGGTCCGTCAAAATGTTAGCCGTGTTGGGCCATCGAGTAGCCAATTTTGGAATCACTTCCCGACGCAAATAGTTGCGATCGTGGCTGGTATCGGCATTGCTCGCATCCTCGACCCACTGCAGGTCGTGATCCGCTGCATATTGGCGCAAATCACCGCGATTAACATCGAGTAACGGCCGAAAAAGCCTGCCACGACCCAGTGCCCGCTCACCGGGCATGCCCTGAATACCCAGCGGGGCCCTGCCGGACAGCATATTAAGCAAAATCGTTTCGACCTGATCGTCCTGATGGTGGCCCAGGACAAGCAGGTCATCACTTTGTAGCTGCCGCTCAAAAACTTGATATCTAGCATCCCGTGCATTTGCCTCTAGACTTCCAGCCCGCTTGACGTCTACTCGACATGCAGTGAAGGGTATTTCTAAAGCGTCACAAACGGATTCACAATGGGCTTGCCACGCATCCGCACGGCCAGACAATCCATGGTTCACATGCAATGCTTCAACGGGGTGGGTCAGGCTGTGATGAAGAAGATGCAGCAGGGCGTGGGAATCACAACCGCCACTGTAGGCAACAATAATTCTGCCGGGTACTGCTTCGAGTCGAGATAGGGTCGCCGCCGTTAACATAGCTGATTAGTAGTCCAGCGCCACACGTTCCTTACCGTAATGATCCCGCAGGTTTTGTAATAGGTCGTCCGCCGGCAATACGCGCCAGGCTTCTCCGAGCACGACTTTCGCTTCCGCTTCCTTACGCCCATAGGCAATAGAGACGGAACAACCTTCTCCCGGGCGCCCCTTAAATGGGGTCAATATTTGCGCCAGTTCAGACGTGAAGTTATCGCCTAGCTCGTCATTCTCCAACCGCAGATTTAATCCTTTAGAGACCCGCTCCCGGGCTTTGACAATATCCCAGACCTCCGATGCTCTCATTTGCAAGCCGCCGGCAAAGTCATCAAATTTGACCTCACCTTTGCACACCAGCACCGCGTCCATTTCGAGCAAACTATAGAAACGCTCATAAAGATCTGGAAAAATTCTGACTTCAACCCGGCCGGTTTTATCATCCAGCACGATGTTAGCCATAGACTCACCTTTTTTGGTTTTATTGGGCCGAATGCCAATAACCAGGCCCATCACCGTTTGCTCTTTACCAGGTCTGAGATCAGCGATTCGTGATTTACTCAGATACCTTAATTCGTCTCGATATTGATCGATTGGATGCCCCGTCAGGTAATACCCTAAGGTTTCCTTTTCACGGCGTAAGCGCGGCATCAGGCGCAGCGGCTCTATGCCCTGCAGATGATTATAGGGGCAGTTAGGCGTGTCCGAGCCCGTCATACCTTCGCCAAACATATCCATCACCTGGGCTTCTTGATTTCGTGCTTTTTGCTCAGCAACTCTGACCGCGTCCGTGTAGTTGGCCAGCAACAACGAACGTAGGAAATCGATATTTCTCTGCTTTTCCGGCAGACCATCAAACACCGCAATTGCATCAAGCGCGCCACTGCCAATCAGTGCTTCAATTGCCCGCTTGTTAATACTCTTACCATCCACTCGATCACACAGGTCATACAGATCTCGAAATGGCGTACCACACTTGCGTCCTTCGACAATAGCGGCAACGGGTCCTTCTCCCATGCCCTTAATTGCGCCAAGCCCGTAGATGATGCTCTTGTTTGTATCTGCGACAAAGCGGAAGGAGCCGCGATTGACATCGGGCGCCGCAATCGACACGCCTATCTCTTTGCACTCCTCAACATTGATCACAACCTTATCGGTTGTTTGCATATCCGCTGACAGCACGGCGGCCATAAAATCCGCAGGGTAATAGTGTTTTAACCATGCGGTTTGATACGCCACCCAGGCATAGGCCACCGAGTGAGGTTTGTTAAAACCATAACCGGCAAACTTCTCCATGATGTCAAAAATACCGCCGGCCTGATCTTTGTCGACATTGTTCTTTACCGCCCCGGAAACAAATATGTCCCGCTGCTTGGCCATTTCTTCGGGTTTTTTCTTACCCATAGCTCGCCGTAACAGGTCGGCATCCGCAAGACTGTAGCCAGCCAGGATCTGGGAAATTTGCATTACCTGCTCTTGATAGAGCATGACGCCATAGGTGTCTTTTAAGACAGGCTCGAGACTGGGATGTAGATAATCAACCGTTGTCTCCTTATCGTTCTTGCGCTGGATAAAGTCCGGCGCCAGTTCAAGGGGACCAGGTCTAAACAACGCAACCAGTGCAACAATGTCACCGAACCGGTCGGGCCTCACCTGTTTCATGAGTTCCTTCATACCCCGGGATTCGAGCTGAAAAACCGCTGTGGTTTTTGCTGCTCTAAAGTCTTCATAAATCGCTCTGTCTTCGAGTGGAATCGCCTCGATATCAATAGGCGGCTCCCCCACACTGGCCTTGCGCTGATTGATACTCTTCACCGCATTATCAATAATGGTGAGGGTTCTTAGACCGAGGAAATCGAACTTAACCAGACCCGCCTGTTCAACATCGTCCTTATCAAACTGGGTAATTAAACTGCCGCCGGCGTCATCACAAAAAATCGGTGAGAAGTCACTGATCTTGGTCGGGGCAATGACCACACCCCCCGCGTGCTTACCGACGTTTCGCGCCAGGCCTTCGAGCTTAAAGGCCATTTCCATAATCTCTTCGGCTTCCTCGTTGGTATTCACAAACTCCCGTAGCAATGGCTCCTCTTCGAGGGCTTTGGTTAGGGTCATACCGGGATCAAAGGGAATTAATTTTGACAGCTTGTCGGCCAGGCCATAGGGCTTGCCTTGAACCCGCGCGACATCCCGGACAACCGCCTTGGCTGCCATCGTACCGAAGGTGATGATCTGGGAAACCGCATTTTTGCCGTACAAATCGGAGACGTGCTGAATCACCTTGTCGCGACCATCCATACAAAAATCGATGTCAAAATCCGGCATTGATACCCGTTCTGGATTCAGAAACCGCTCAAACAGCAGGTTGTATTCCAACGGATCAACATCACAAATCTTTAACGCGTAGGCCACCAGGGAAGCGGCACCGGAACCCCGCCCCGGCCCGACGGGGATACCATTGGCCTTCGCCCATTGAATAAACTCCATCACAATCAGGAAATATCCAGGGAAACCCATCTTGTTAATGACACCCAATTCAAATTCGAGGCGTTCATCGTAGGGTTTGCGTTTTTCCGCATAATTCGGATCGTCCGAGTCGATAATGCGTTTGAGCCGTTCGGTAAGGCCCTGTTCGGATACCTCACAAAAATAGGATTCTGTTGTGTGTCCCTCGGGAATTGGATATTCCGGTAGAAAGTATTCACCCAGCTGAATTTCTACGCTGCAGCGACGGGCAATCTCCACCGCATTCTCGAGGGCTTCAGGAATATCAGCAAACAGCTCAGCCATTTGTTCCGGGGATTTTAAATACTGCTCTTCGCTATACCGGTGTTCCCGGCGAGGGTCACTTAGGGTTCTACTCTCCTGAATACAGACCTTCACCTCGTGGGCTTCAAACTCTTCCTGATCAATAAATCTAACGTCGTTGGTTGCCACAACGGGACAGGCAAGCTCAATTGCGAGCTTAACCGCTTCCACGATGTAGGCATCTTCATTCTCCCGACCGGTCCGCTGAAGCTCAATATAAAAACGGTCCGGGTAGATTTCCATCCAGCGCAGCGCGGCTGTTCTTGCGAGGTCATATTTACCCGCCAGCAGCAGTTGGCCGATGTCACCAAAGCGTCCACCGGAAAGTGCAATCAAACCCTCGGGCTGTTCCGCTAACCAGTCCTGCTCGATGCCAACCCTGCCAAGCTTCTGGCCCTCAAGGTAGGCCCTGGAAAGCAGTTCTGAGAGATTACGATAACCCACTTCATCGGTTGCCAGCAGAACCAAAGGGGTAGGATCAAGGCCAGGGTCCTCGGCCGGAATGCTCACATCCGCAGCGACTATTGGCTTGATACCATTGTTATTTGCGGCGTTGTAAAACTTGATTAAACCGAAGACATTATTGATGTCGGTCATCGCAACCGCAGGCATTCGCATTTCAGCGCAGGCGGCCGCCAGCGGCTTAATACGCACCATACCGTCACTGATTGAGTATTCTGAATGGACGCGGAGATGGACAAAAGTTGAGGTCATTCAGAGGGCTTAGGACAGGTCAAAAACAAGAAATCATCATAGCCGAGCCACCCGGCAAACGGAACCTAGGATTCCATACAGTACAGGGTATGCCCGCCGGGATCCGTTATTACACACTCCCGGCCCCAGGGTTGATTTTTTATAGCGGAAACCCCGAGCCCTTTGGAGACGAGGGTTTTGCGCCAGGCTTCCAGGTCCTGTGTCATTAACGTGACATGCAGGTGGGTATTTTCTCTGACCCAGTTAATGTTGGGGTCCGGTTCATCCACCCGCTTCAAATGCAGCATCTGTTCACCAATGCTGACCCCAGCGTAAAAATCTTCATAACAAAACGCTAACTCAAATCCAAGTTGCCTAGTATAAAAATCCAGGGCGGCCTCAAGGTCCGTGAACCGAAGCTGGGTGATGATTTTAGACGGGCCCATAATATTCCAGGATGACAGACCTTAGAAAAAACCAGATAAACACACTGCCGGCCACCAATGTTGCCAACAGCAATTTAAGCACCGGTTCTTTCTTGCCAATTCCATCGCTCACCATCAGGGCGCCGGTTAACAGGAATGCCGCACTGAGCAATAGCGGCGGCAGCACTACAACCCCCATTGCCCATTGGCCCCATCCGGTGGAGGCAGAAATGTAGAAATCGCTCACCAGATATATCGCAAGGGGAATCCAGCAAATATAGAAATAGGTTGATCGAAGTCTCGATAACATTTTTTAGACCACTGGGTTACAGGACCGTAAATGTCATGCCAGCATTATCCTGCAGACGTTGTAACAACTTGTCACCCATTGCTGCTACCGGTGTCAGTATTCCTCCACCGCTTTCCAACTCGTCCTGCGCAAGACAAACCGCACTCTCTGCTAACATTTTTGATGTGGCGCCGTAGCCGGGATCACGATCTCCCGCGACTTTTACCTTGATGTTTTTATCCTTGTCCTCGGGGTGCCGTCCATGGAGCAAAATATTGAAGGAGCCATTGGCTATGGTTTCCGCTGAAGGCCCCTCCCCTGGCTTGGGTACAACTTGCTTTAGCAACGACCGTGTTGGACTAAAGGCAGCAGACAACATCATCAATCCAGAAACTCCCGCAACCGCCATCGCCTTTAAGTAACCCGAAGGACCGTTACCCATCAACATCGCTTCGCTATAGCGGAAGTCTTTACCGTACTGGTATTGCATCAACGCATTGGTTCGTCGGACCACCCGGGTGTTAATCCCGGCCATCGCAAATGGCGCTGTCCACTGCATAAAGTCCAGGTCATACAGTGCAGCGGATTGATCCTGACCATCTTCACCCCGGGGCATATTGAGGGGGTTTAAACTATAGGGGTCAGCGAGGATTTCATTAATGCTGGGATCGTCTCTCGCCTCCTCCATCATATTCATCAGGCTCGCTACCGTCCCGCCGCTAACACCCCCCGCGGTATCAGCGACGCGGTATTTCACTTCTACCGCCTGGGTATCATGTAGGGCGCGCATTTGCTGCTGCAGAAAATAGACACCCATATCCGAGGGAATACTATCAAAACCACAGGTATGCACAATTTTTGCCCCGCTTGATTCCGCGAGGCTCTGGAATCCCTCAATGGTCCGCACCATCCATTGAACTTCCCCGGTGAGATCACAACAATGGGTGCCATGGGTTGCGCAGGCTTCTACCAGTACCGTGCCATAAAGGGCATAAGGACCGACGGTCGTGCAGACGACCCGGGTTCTCTGGACCATTTCATTAATGGCATCGCGATCGGTGGTATCCGCAACAATTCTGGAAATTTGATCAGCCTGATTGCCCGCCGCGGTCAAGGCAACTTGATCGAGCTTTTCGAGATTACGACCGGCAATGGCCCAGGAAACATCCCCTTCTACGCCATACTGCCGAAACATATATTCCGCTACCAACTGCCCGGTAAAACCCGTGGCACCCCAGATCACTACATCAAATTCTCGAGCTTCCATGATAAATCCCTTCTATCGACCTGCCATGCTAGCGGTTTTAATCAGGCATTGTCGATGGTGCTTTTATTCTCATGGCTTTTTTATGGAACTCACTGGCTTCTCGGCAGGGGGCAAAAGACATGCGGTGAATTTTCGTGGGGCCGAGCCGCTTTAAGGCCGCCAAATGGACAGCGGTGGGATAACCTTTATTTTTTTCGAAGCCATAGTCAGGAAATCGCTGATGCATTTGCAGCATCTCTCTGTCGCGACTCACCTTTGCAATGATTGATGCGGCTTTAATGGCATCGTGCTTGGTATCACCTTTAATCAGGAAATCCGAGGGACATTTAAAACCAGGTGTTCGATTACCATCAACCAGCACAAAGTCAGGTTCAACACTTAAGCCAGCAACTGCCCGCTGCATGGCCAGCAGACTCGCCTGCAGAATATTAATCTCATCTATCTCTTCAACTTCAGCCCGGGCAATACAAAAAGACACCGCGTGGAGACGAATGTCCCGGTCAAGGGCTTCGCGTTTCTTCTCAGACAGGGCCTTTGAGTCTTTTAGCCCAGGGATTGCTCGGAACGGATTTAAGATAACCGCAGCGGCAACCACAGCCCCCGCCAGGGGACCACGCCCCACCTCGTCAACGCCCGCTAGCCACTCACGTCGATACATGGCTTCCCTTCATCCCGTCCCTCTCACCTTGTTTGGCTTTCCAGCAACGCCATCATTTCCATCGAGGCTCCGAATCAACATTAGTACGGCTCCGGCGGCCTCGGTTCCTGCACCCTTGCGTAGAACTTGATGAATCTCGTCAAAGGCGGACATCAATTCCGTATGATCTCGATCAATCAGACGATTGACCGCAAAGGCGAGGGACTCGGGCGTCGCTGCATCCTGTATATATTCTTCAACAAGCGGTTTGTTCGCCAGAATGTTAGGCAGCGCAAAATACGGCGTTTTCACCATTCTCGAAACCAGCGCATAGGTCATGGCACCCAGGCGATAGGACATCACCATAGGTTTTTTTAGCAGCATTGCTTCGAGCGTTGCGGTGCCAGAGTTAACCAGTACCACGTCGGCGGCCTGCATGGCTAATTTCGACTGCCCGAGAATAACCTTTACGTTAAGGGTACCGTTTTGCGCAATAACCAACTCTTCAATTTGTTGCTTACGCTTTTCATTTGCGGCGGGAACCACAAATCGAGTCTTACGGTTGATGCGGTTTAACTCGGCGGCTGCACCAATAAAATCAGGCCCCGTGAGCTTAACTTCACTGCCGCGACTACCGGGTAACAGGGCGATAACGCGATCATCTTCTTCAAAACCGAGGCTGATGCGCGCGGCGGATTTACCCGCAAGGCCTTCACTCAGACCAATTTCATCCGCCTTCGGGTGCCCCACAAACTGAGCTGCCATACCGGCTTGATGATAGACCGCGACTTCAAACGGATAGAGGGTCAGCATCAGATCAATTTTCTTCGCAATGCTTTTGACTCTGCCCTGACGCCAGGCCCATACCGTGGGTGACACATAGTGCACGGTGGTAATGCCGCGACGTTTTAACAATCCCGCAAGGAGGAGATTAAAAAAATTAAAGTCGATGCCAACAAAACAAGCCGGCTTGGCTTTGACGATTCGGTTGCGAGTTTGAAAAAGAATTTTGATCAGGGAAGGAAGACGCAGAATGGGGTCAACAAATCCATTCACAGAAAGCTGATTGATATCAATCCAGGAGGCAAACCCTTCTTCGGCCATTCTCGGGCCACCGATGCCAATACAGGTCACGTGGGGATTAGCGTCCCGAAGACCTTTGATCAACGAGGCGCCAAGATTATCTCCGGACGCCTCCCCTGCCAACATCGCGATGACCGGTGCATCCGTCATGGCTGTGGTTACTCAGCGACTTTTTGTTCAGCGCAGGTCAGTAGCGACGAACACACCAACTGGTCACCCACATAAGCCTTACCCGAGGCTTTCATCCAGTGACTGCGGAGGTTCACAATCTCTACCTCTAGTCGAAGCTGATCGCCGGGAACCACGGAGCGCTTAAACTTGGTTTTGTCGGTCCCTGCGAGATAGTAAATATAACCGTCATCCAGGGTTCTGTTGCGGCTCTTGAACGCCAGTATCCCGGACGCCTGGGCCATGGCTTCAACAATCATGACCCCAGGGAAAACCGGTGTTTCTGGGAAATGACCGGTAAATTGAGGTTCGTTGATGCTCACATTCTTGAGGGCGACAATGCGCTTGTCATCAAGTTCGAGCACACGATCCACTAATAAAAAAGGGTATCGATGGGGCAGCAACCGCCAGATATCTGTAACTTCCATGATGTGTTCTCGTTAAGTAATTGTGGATTGCTGGTGTACTGTCTAAGTACAGCTTTTAATGCAATATAGGTACGGCTTATTTCGATTCGAGGCGGCGAATTCGCTTCAGAATTTCATCCAATTTTGAAAAACCAACAATGCTTCGCTTCCATTGTTTGCCGGGTAGAAGACCTGTGCCCGAGGAATAACGCCCACTCTCTTTAATGGATCGGCTCACCAGTGACATTGCCGTGATCTCAACCTGATCCGCTATGGTGATGTTATCAACAATGCCCACAGCGCCGCCGATTAAACAATAACTGCCAATTGCGGTACTTCCGGCGATCGCAGTACATCCTGAAATAGCGGTATTTGAACCAATTGTAGTGCCGTGACCTACCTGAACCTGGTTATCCAGCTTCACGCCATCACCCACAACCGTGTCGTTTAGCGCACCCCGGTCAATAGTTGTTCCCGCACCAATTTCAACATCATCGCCAATCACAACGCCAAATATCTGAGGAATCTTGACCAGCTTACCCGTACTACGATCAAACTCGAAGCCAAAGCCATCTGCGCCTATGACAGCCCCACTGTGGATACGACAACGGGAACCGATGGTGACCCCGTGGTAAATTGTGACGTTAGCTTCGATCCTTGAAGCTTCACCAACCAGACTATTTTCACCAATGAAACAACCGGCGCCAATGACAGCGTCCTTTTCAATTCTCGCCCCGGCTGAAATCGTCGCATTTGGTCCGATGGTCACGTTGCTGCCGAGAGTTGCCGTTAAGCTAATCTCCGCGCGATCATGGACTTTCAGACTGGGTATCGGGGTTGGATCAAATAATGCCGCTACTTTCGCCCAGGTAAGCCTGGGCTGCTCGGAAATCAATAGAGGCCGGGGACAATCTGCAGCATCCGCTTCTCGCAGGACAACCGCGGCGGCTTGACAGTTTGCTAACTGGGTTTTGTAGGCCGAAGTAAAAAGAAATGCCAGTTGATCTGGACCTGCCTCCGATAATTTTGCGATACCGCAAATTTCAACGGAGGCATCGCCCCGATATTCGAGGTCAAGCTGCCTGGCGAGATCTTCGAGTTTCAAGGGTGTCCAAAGAGTGCAGGCTAAGGTTTCTTAGCAGCATCTAACTCGTTAAGCTTCTCCGTCACTTTTCGCGTGATATTGTAAATTTCATTTACATACAGCGCAGCCTGACGAGGCAAGATCAAGTCGTAGTCTTCTTTTTTAACCAATTCTTCGATGGCTTTTTGTACCTTGCCATCAATACCAGCGAAGAGTTCCTGCTGACGCTCTTCAATTTGGCGCTGCAGTTTTTGCCGTAGGTAAACAAAATCATTATTACGCGACTCAATTTGCTGCTGGATACGACGCTTTTCTACGTCACTCATCACTTCAGCATCCTTCTGCAAACGCTGGAGCATTGCCGCGGCTTCAGACTGAATCTTACGGATCTCCTCTTCTTCGCTCTTAAATTCTGTTTGGATTTGCTGAAGTAGTCGTTTGGCTTCTTCCGACTGCAGAATTGCACCCTGAACATCAACCACGGCAATTTTTACTTCTGCCAATGCGGCAGGTGCACCCAATACCATTAGGGTAGTTGCCAGAATAGCTATTAATCGTTGCGGACTTTGCACAGATGTTCTCCTCAGGTGCTGAATTATTTTCTTATGTGGTGACTGATTTTGAAAAGGCGTGATGTTGTCACATCCCCTCGTTTGATTCAATCCGGATTCACTGGGCGGTATAGTTGAAATACACAGCTTTGGAGTACGTCAGCTTCGATAAGTTCGATTCCTTCGTCGCTGGACCCGCTCATTTCAACTCTAACTACTTATAACTACTTATAACTACCTATAACTACAGAGTTTTGCCCAGTTCAAACTGGAATGACTCGGTCTCGTCACCATCTTTTTCATTCAATGGTATCGAAATACTGAAACTCAAAGGTGCAAAACCCGTAATCCAGGTCATCGCAAAACCCGCTGTATAGCGAAGCTCACCGTCATCTATATCCCGACAAACAGTACTGATCTGCAAACAATTAGTGTTAAAGACATTACCGCCATCAACAAAGAAGACCGATTTCATTTGTCTTTGATCTTCAACAAACGGCAATGGGAAGATAATTTCAGCATTAAAGCCAATCGCGACATTACCGCCAATGGGGTCCGGATCATTAAATGGATCGGCTGGCGAAGGAGTCGAACGAGGTCCCAGAGTATTGGTTTCATAACCACGCACGGAACCAAAACCACCGGCATAGAAGTTCTTATAGAATGGATAGGTTTCGGTTCCACCAAAAGAATCGCCATAACCAATGTCAGTCGCCAGACGCAAAGTCAGGGCGCGGGTTAGCGGGAAGAATATTTGGCCATTGTAATTGATGCGATAGAACTCAAGCTCACTACCGGGAATCGTTGTTTCAATGGATAAGGACTGGGATTTACCTCCAGTTGGGAGCAAACCTCGGTTCAAAGCAGACATCGAATAGGCTGCTTTCAAGGTGAACAGATCAAACTTGCTGCCTTCCCGGTTCAGGAATTGGGATATTTCCTGGGCGGGGAAAACACCTTCTTTAATATTGGTATTCTCATAGCCAACACTAAAGCTGACCCGGGATATTTCACTCACCGGATAACCAAAATTGACACTACCGCCAAAGGAGTCGGTAGAAAATCGCGCAATATTGCGCTCGTCAAAATCACTCGCCCGATAGAACAACGAATAGCCCCGGCTCACACCGTCAACGGTGTAGTAAGGATCAAAGAATGACAGGCTGTAGGAGGTCTGGAAATCACTGTGGTTCACGCCGACGCTGACGCTATTACCTGTACCGAATACGTTATTTTCCTGGTAGCTGGCACCCAGCAATAGCCCAGAATCCTGCGCATAACCAACGGTGGCAGAAATCGAACCTGAGGGCTGCTCCTCAACGGTGAACTCGACATCAATTTGATCATCTGTGCCAGCAACCGCAGGGGTTTCAACATTCACTTCTTTAAAGAAGCCTAATCGCTCCAGGCGAAGCTTGGAGCGTTCGATGTAAGCATTGGATGCCCAGCCACCCTCTAACTGACGCATCTCGCGACGAAGAACCTCATCCTGGGTAAATGTATTGCCACGGAAATTGATCCGTCTAACGTAAGCTCGTTTACCCGCATCAACGAAGAATTTCACATCAACCTCGTTGCCTCCTGCGACTGGGACCGGCTGGCCGGTTGCACTAGCAAAGGTATAACCCGCATTACCCAATGCACCTTCAATTTGTTCTTCACTTGAGGTAATCAATTGGCGTGAAAATTTCTGGCCTGATTGAACGTAGAGTAAACCCCGAATGCCTGCTTCTGGAATATCCTGCAGTTCACCGGCAATTTCCACATTACGTACCGAATAAACTTCGCCTTCCAAAATATTGATGGTGATATAGACGTCTTCTTTATTGGGCGCGATGGCTACCTGGGTAGACTCAATTGAAAAGTTCAAATAACCACGGTCAAGGTAGTAGGACTCTAAGGTTTCTAAATCGCCGCTGAGCTTTTCTCGGGAGTAACGGTCATCCTTTGTGTAGAAAGAAAATAACGTCGGTAGCTTCAGCTCCAACAGATCAAGCAGAGTGGCATCGTCAAACTCTTTATTACCAACAATGTTGATGTGTCGCAGGCCGGCAACATCACCTTCAGTGACATCAATCTTAATTGCGACTCTGTTACGGGGTAAATCTTCCAGGGTTGTAACAATTCGAGCACCGTACCGCCCCTGGGAAACATACTGCCGTTCAAGGTCAGAACGGATATGTTCTAGCGTGACCTTTTTGAAAATTTCACCTTCAGCAAGACCAGATTTACTCAATCCTTCAAGCAGTGCTTCGGTCTTGATGGCTTTGTTTCCCTCGATGACTAACGAGTCAATGGCTGGTCGCTCTTTGACAACGATGACCATAATCGAACCATCGCGACCGACCTTTACGTCATCAAAGGACCCCGTCTGGAATATTTGCCGCACGACCCTGCGCATATCAGATTCACGCAGGTCATCACCAACATTGACGGGGATCGCGGCAAACACAGTACCAGCGGATACACGTTGCAATCCCTCGACACGAATATCGGAAATTGTGAAAGCCTGAGCTTGTAAACACACTGCCGCGGCCAACACGGCAAGCAAGCTTTTTATTCTTGTCATATATCAAATAACCGAAAGAAAAAGATCCAGACTCAAAGTCTTGAAAGATCATTATAAAACGCGAGCAACATAATGCTGACGATCACAAACATACCCATTTGCATGCCCCAAACCTGCACTCGCTCGGGTACTGGTTTACGGGTCACCAACTCAACTAGATAATAAAGCAAGTGACCGCCATCCAGAACCGGAATCGGCAGTAGATTCAATACACCCAGGCTGATAGACAACAGTGCAATAAACCCAATAAAACTTTCTAACCCTGATTCAGCGGTCGAATTTGCGACCTGGGCAATCGTAATTGGACCGCTCAGGTTTTTCGGCGAAATCGCGCCAATGATCATTTTGCGTATGGAGTCGAGGGTAAAGGTGGTTACAGACCAGGTTTTCTCCACCGCTGGAATCCACGCGGAATAAAATGGATAGCTAATGGTACGTTGCATGTCCGCTGGAAACTCAACGGAGATCCGAGCCGCACCAATAAAACCTCTAACTGATCCATCATCCTGCAACACACCTTTTGGCGTGACCGGTAAGACAATATTTTGACCTGACCGCAGTATCGTCAGATCTACGGTCTGATTCCCGTGAGCTTGAATAAGTTTAACCAATTGGGGCCAGTCAGAGATGGCCACAGCATTAAAAGCGAGCACCTTATCTCCCGCTTGAAGCCCGCCAAGTGCCGCAGCTTCACCTTCGACCACACTGCCGATCTCCGCGGGGATTACGGGGTAATCAGGAATTAAGCCCAGGGAGGAGGTAGGGTAAGGGCTTTCCGCATCGGACAACCATTCAACAATTGAGACCTGCTTCGACAGGGTTGCATTGCTGCTGCCGGTGGGTAGCAGCGTGAACTCAATCACACCTGTGTCGCCAATACGGCCGAACAGCTGCATATTAACCTCACTCCAGGTGGAGGTAGGCTCGCCATCCACGGCGACAATTTCCATGCCCTGGGTGAAGCCGCTCTGGCCTGCAATCGATTCAGGGTCAATCTCGCCAATTTTGGGCACAATACCGGTCACGCCGGCCATAAAAAGCACCCAGTAGACGGCAATTGCTAACAGGAAATTGGCAATTGGGCCTGCTGCGACAATTGCAATTCTCTGCCATACGGACTTATTGTTGAATGCCATATGCTTCAGATCGTCGGGAACAAAGCCCTCCCGTTCATCCAACATCTTGACGTAGCCACCCAGTGGAATCGCAGCAACAGCAAACTCGGTACCCTCGAGGGGCTCATTGTTCCGGGTCGAGATAGATTGGCCGGCAGGCGGCTCCGTTTGCACGGGGGCTCGGCCACGACGACTGAATATCACTGAACCAAATCCAACACTAAAACGCAGCACATGGACGTTGCACATCCTTGCCACCCAGTAGTGCCCGAATTCGTGAATGGTGACGAGGATTGAGAGGGTAACAATCAGCGCCAAAATGCTTTGTATGACTTCTACCATATCGAGATATGTGACTTATTAGTGACTTAAGTGAATTTGATGGGTCTAACGACTCTTTACCAGCTTACTGATCTGCTCGCGGGCTTTGCTTCTCGCTTCAGTATCAACGGCCAGGATATGTTCCATTGTAGGGGTTTGCGTCTCTTCTGTCTGATCCAATACCGCTTCGATGACTATTGGGATGTCAGTAAAGCGAATAAGTTCATGCAAAAAACTATCAACGGCGATTTCATTCGCCGCATTCAGACCAATGGAAATACTACCCTGGGCATTTGCCGCATGCTCACAGAGGGCAACCGCCGGAAACCGGACCCGATCAAGGGGCTCAAAGGTCATTTGATTCTGGGCAATGAGGTCCAGCGCTTCAACACCGCTCTCTAGACGGCGAGGCCATCCGAGTCCGTGGGCAATGGGAGTTCGCATATCCGGATTACCCAATTGAGCCAGCACTGACCCATCCACATACTGAACCATCGAGTGGATCGTCGATTGAGGATGGATCACAATTTCAATTTTATCGGGCGTTGTATCAAACAGCCATTTGGCTTCAATCAGCTCCAGGCCTTTGTTCATCATTGTGGCGGAATCGACGGAAATTTTTCGTCCCATTTCCCAGTTTGGATGGGCGCAGGCTTGATCGGGGGTTACCGCGTCTAGTTGGTCAAGGGGCAAGGTTCGCAGTGGCCCACCGGACCCTGTTAACAGGATCTTACTGACCCCATCGGCGTGTTCAGGGGAACCGTTGGCGAGACATTGAAAGATGGCATTATGCTCGCTGTCGATCGGCAGTAGTTGGGCGCCATTTTTACGCACTGTCTCCATAAAAAGCGCGCCGGACATCACCAGGGCTTCCTTATTGGCGAGCAATAGACGTTTTCCTGCCTGGGCGGCGGCGAGAGAAGATTCCAGCCCGGCGGCACCCACTATTGCTGCCATCACGGTATCCACTTCTTCACAGCTGGCGACATGGCATAAGCCTTCACTACCCGCCAAGACTGTGGTGTCGCAACGCTGCCGTTCTAGTTCCGCGGCCAACGCCTGGGCGGCTGACTTATCCCGCATGACCGCAAATATCGGCCGAAACCGCAGGCACAACTCTAACAATGCCAAAACATTATCGTTTGCTGTGAGTGCAAACACGCTGAACTTGCTGGGGTGCAAGGCTAATACATCCAGAGTGCTGGTTCCTACACTGCCGGTTGCGCCTAAGATTGTGACTTGCTGTAGGGACATCAGCTCCAGCCGAATAAGAGGATCAAAAGCGCGAATACTGGACCCGCGGACAGCAGGCTATCTATGCGATCCAAAAATCCACCGTGACCAGGGAGAAGATTGCTGGAATCCTTAACCCCACAATTACGCTTAAACATGCTCATCACCAGATCCCCTAACACCGAAACCATAATGACCAGCAGCATACCCGCAAGAAACAACCAGCCACTAGGCTGCATAAGGTCCGGTTTCTCTAGCCAGAGCAACATACCCAGGCCAATCCCAAAGGCGATCACTAAGCCACCGTAAAAGCCCTCCCAGGTTTTCCCGGGGCTCACGGCTGCCGCAAGTTTGTGTTTACCGAACGCACGACCGGTGAAGTATGCGCCAATATCTGCCCCCCATATAAGGAAAAACAGGAGCAAAATCAGAAAGTTAGGGTTTGAGGTGTTTTTCAGGACAAGTAAGGAGACAAAACCGGGAACCAGAACCAACAATCCAATCAAGCTGATCGCCAACTTGCTCGCCCAGAGCCCGGTTGCTGCCGGGTACTGCTGCATAAAATAGAAGGCGGCAATCCACCAGAGTGCACCTAGCACCAGTAGGTAGATGCCTGGGAGAAAATAAGAAGCAAACAATAAAAGTGCAATGAGGCCCGCATACGCGTATCGACCCATCGGTGAGATACCGGCAAAGTTCGCCCATTCCCAACCACCAACGGTGACCACTAGACCCACAAAAACAGCAAACCCTATAGGAGGAAGGAAAAACAGACAGGCTATCGCAACCGGCGCAAGGATCAGAGCTGTCAGGATTCTCTGTTTTAACATTTCTGTTTTAGCATGCTTGTTTTAACAAATAGACCCATGGACACGTTATTGAGAACCCGTTATCAAGAAAAAGGTATCGAGGACGCGCCTCAAATCTCCATCAAATCAGTCTCTTTCGCCTCAAGGAGCACGTCAACTTCTTTAATTTTGCCGTCGGTCAATTTCTGAATCGTTTCTTCACCACGACGGGAATCATCCTCAGAAATGTCTTTTTCCTTGAGCAGTTCTTTCATCATGGAATTGGCATCGCGACGAATATTGCGAATTGCGACCCTGGCATTTTCTGCCTCGGATTTTGCAATCTTGGTAAGATCCCGGCGATTTTCTTCCGTTAATGGCGGCATGGGCAAGCGAATCTTATCGCCGCTGGTGGAAGGATTTAGACCCAAATCAGATTTCAGAATCGCCTTTTCAACGGCGGGGACCATGGGCTTTTCCCAGGGAGAGATTGCGAGGGTTCTTGCATCTTCAACGGACACATTCGCCACCTGATTTAATGGTGTCGCGACGCCGTAGTAGTCGACCATCACACTGTCCAAAATACCCGGATGGGCTCGGCCCGTCCGAATTCTGGCGAAGGCTGCACTCAGCGCCTGGATAGATTTAGTCATACGCTCGTCGGCGTCTTTTCGAATGTCATCCAGCATTGAATTCCCCTTTTCCTCTTTTCTTCTAAGCTGTTTTTTCTTACTAAGCTTTATTTGAGCTATTTACCCGAGCTGCTTCACTAGCCCCTTAAATACATGCCCCTTCAAATATGGCCCTACAATATATGGCCACTACTTGGTTACTAATGTACCTTCGTTTTCCGACACAATAGCATTTCGAAGTGCACCGGAATTTTCCATATTAAAGACCCTGAGTGGCATATCTTGATCCCTCGCAAGACAGATGGCAGTCAAGTCCATGACACCCAACTGGCGCTCAATCACTTCGTCGTAGGTGAGGTGATCAAACTTGGTCGCGGTTTCGTCAATATTGGGATCCGCTGAATAAATACCGTCAACCTTGGTACCTTTCAACACAATATCTGCGTCAATCTCAATACCTCTTAAACACGCTGCGGAGTCGGTGGTGAAGAACGGGTTGCCGGTTCCGGCGGAAAAGATAACCACATTGCCTCGCTCTAGATGGCGAATGGCGAGTCGGCGGTCGTAGTGCTCAACCACACCACTCATTGGTATCGCTGACATGACCACGGTTCGAATCCGGGCTCGCTCGAGTGCATCTCGCATTGCCAGCGCATTCATGACGGTTGCCAACATACCCATGTGGTCGCCCGTCACCCGATCAAGGCCCGCTTCGCTCAACTGCTTGCCGCGGAACAGATTACCGCCGCCAATCACAAGCCCAACCTGAACACCGATGCCAACCAGCTGCCCTATTTCCAGTGCCATTCGATCCAGCACTTTAGGATCGATGCCAACGCCGTTCACACCTAGCGCTTCTCCGCTTAGTTTGAGCAGAATTCTCTGGTACTTGGGCGTGGCTTTGTTTGGCATCTTAGCTCCTAAATGGGTTTTTAACTGAGTTGTTGTGCAACCTCGGCAGCAAAGTCGACTTCTTCAACCTCAATGCCTTCGCCAACTTCGTAGCGAACAAATTCAACTACACTGGCGCCGGCTTTCTTCAACAATGCACCCACTTTTGTATCTGGATCTTTAACAAAAGCTTGCTCTACCAGACTGATTTCAGCCAGGAATTTGCGAATTCTACCTTCAACCATTTTTTCAACAATTTCAGCTGGCTTGCCGCTATCTGCAGCCTGAGCTACATAGATTTCGCGCTCTTTAGCCACAACATCTGCCGCAACATCATCACCGCTGACAACCTGTGGGTTGGCTGCGGCAATATGCATAGCAATATCACGACCCAATTCCTCGTCGCCGCCCTCTAGCTTGACCAGCACGCCAATTTTGCCGTTGGTATGCACATAACTCGCAACAATACCTTCAAATACCGCAGCTCGACGAACTGCAACATTTTCACCAATTTTTTGTACCAGTGTTTCACGAACGGCTTCAATACCAGAGGCAAGTAATGCTTCTACATCAGTCTGCTTACCGTCAAATACAGCGTTTGTGACAGTTTCGACAAATCCGAGGAAGTTACTGTCACGACCAGCAAAGTCCGTTTCACAGTTCACTTCTACCATGGCGGCAACGCCACCTTCAATTTTGTGCCCAATCAAACCATCAGCCGCTGTACGGCCGGCTTTTTTAGCTGCTTTCATGCCGCTAGATTTACGCAGGTTCTCAATCGCAAGCTCCGCATCACCTTCCGCCTCAACGAGCGCTTTTTTACAATCCATCATGCCAAGACCAGTGCGTTCTCGCAGGTCCTTAACCATTGCTGCTGTGATATCAGCCATAATATTTCCTCACATAAAAAATGGGGACCTATGCAAAGTCCCCGGGTATTCAAAGAATCTGGCGATAGAATATCGCCGGTCAGGCAAACTTAGTCGCTTGCTTTCTCAGATGGCTCAGCTGCCGCTTCTGGTGCTGCCTCAGCGGTTGCTTCTGGTGCAGCAACTTCTGCTTCAGCAACCGGTGCTTCAGCTTCGCTTGACGCTTCAGTTACTTCGACAAATTCTCCGCCAGTTGGACCCTGCAGATCGGCATTGCCTTCAAGGGCAGCATCAGCAATTGCTTCAACAAAAATGCGAATCGAGCGGATTGCGTCGTCGTTACCTGGGATAACAAAGTCAACGCCACTTGGATCACTATTGGTGTCAACAATACCGACAACGGGAATGCCCAGTTTATTCGCTTCGGTGATTGCGATGCGTTCATGATCCACGTCGACCACAAACAAGACATCGGGCAGTCCGCCCATATCCTTAATACCACCGAGACTTCGTTCATGTTTATCAAGATCACGCTGACGAGATAGCGCTTCTTTTTTGGTTAGCTTTTCAAACGTACCGTCTTTCATCTGGGCTTCGAGGTCACGAAGACTACGAATAGATTGACGAATTGTCTTGTAGTTGGTGAGCATGCCACCTAACCAACGCTTATCAACATAGGGCATGCCACATCGAGTTGCGTGTTCCTTGATGACCTTACCAGCACTACGCTTGGTACCCACAAAGAGCACTTTGTTGCGACGAGCAACGGTTTTACGAACAAATTCAGCCGCTTCATTGAGGGCCGGAACCGTTTGCTCAAGATTGATGATATGAATGTTGTTGCGGGCGCCAAAAATGTAGTTATTCATTTTTGGGTTCCAGTATCTGGTCTGATGACCGAAGTGAGCACCCGCTTCTAGCAGGGCACGCATGGATACGTTTGCCATAATTTCTCCGAATTGTATTTTGGGTTAGGCCTCCACATTCCCCATTGTCTAACCTGGGCAGCCCTCCGAAGAAAGTTGCTTGCGGCACCCAGACAACGTGTCGAAACGTGTGAGTATTTTTAAGTGTGTATCCCAGCACAACGCCCGGACGGCGCGCTTTATATCATATGCAGCCTGGGAACCCAAGGAATTTTGCCTTTGCCACCCAACCAAGAGGAGAAGTTCGTTCAGAGTGACGCTGCAATCTGCTATAGTGACCGCCCAATTTTTCCTAGGTCTAGCTGCTTTATATGGCTGTTGAGCTCAAAACCCCCGAAGCGATCGAAAAAATGCGCATTGTTGGCGCTCTTGCTGCACGTCAGCTCGAAATGATCGAAGAACACATCAAACCGGGTGTTAGCACCGGAGAACTCAATCGTATTTGTCACGATTTCACCGTCAACGTGCAGAATGCGATTCCAGCACCTCTCAATTACCGAGGCTTTCCAAAATCTATCTGCACCAGTGTGAATCACGTCGTGTGTCACGGCATCCCGAGCGACGACAAAATCCTAAAAAATGGCGATATCATCAATGTTGACGTCACGTTGATTAAAGACGGCTTCCACGGCGACACAAGCAAGACATTTTTTGTCGGAGAAGCGGGTGTATTAGCCGAGCGACTCACCAGGATTTGCCAGGAATCCCTGTATAAGGGGATTCGGCAGGTTAAGCCCGGTAGCCACCTCGGCGACATTGGCCATGTTATCCAGCGCCATGCGGAGAAGAACCGATTTAGCGTGGTGAGAGAATACTGTGGTCACGGCATCGGCGAAATTTTTCACGATGAGCCCCAGGTGTTGCACTACGGCAAGCCTGGCACTGGTGTGGAGCTCAAAGCTGGGATGACCTTCACAATCGAACCCATGCTGAACGCCGGCAAAGCCGCGGTAAAACTATTACCCGATGATTGGACAGTGGTCACCAAGGATCACAAGCTCACCGCCCAGTGGGAACATACAATATTGGTCACCGAAACCGGCTACGAAATTTTGACCCACCGCAGCGACGATACCATCGAGAAAATAGGTTGAGTGATTCAACCGCCCGACCCACACCGCAGCCAACCCTTCTACCAACACGGGCTGAGCTAGAGCAAGAACTAAAGCAGAGTAAGCGGGCAATTCCCGTTTTAAAACAAGCTCTGGAACTTTGCCGGCAAAACCTCGAAGAACGGTTTCGGCAGGACGAAAATGCTGAAACCCTGATCGAGGGTCGAGCTAATTTTGTTGATATGATTCTGCAATTGGCCTGGAATCGTTTTGACTGGGACGAAAACAAAGGGCGCTGGTGGACAACACGCATTTCCCTGGTGGCTGTTGGCGGCTACGGTCGGGGGGAACTTCATCCCCATTCCGATATTGACCTGCTGATTCTGCTTGAACGCAATTCTTACCAAAAACATGCCTCCAACATTCAAAGTTTTTTAACCCTGCTCTGGGATATCGGTCTAGAAGTTGGCCACAGCGTACGTTCCATTCAAGAATGTAAAGCCCAGGCTCGACTCGACGTTACTGTTGTCACAGCAATGATCGAAGGACGCACGATTGTCGGCGATGAAGTGCTCTTTGAACGGGTGACGACCTTGATCGCGCCTAATAAAATGTGGTCCAACAAGGCATTTTACGAAGCCAAAATTGAAGAACAGCAGGAACGCCACCGCAAGTTCGAACATATCGAATACAGTCTGGAACCAAACGTCAAAACATCACCGGGTGGTCTGCGAGATATCCAAACCGTCATGTGGATCGCCAGTCGTAAGTTCGGCAAGGTGGATTTTGATTCTCTAGTTGAATTGAACTTCTTGACCGTTGGAGAACGGGACATCCTCCGGGCCGGTGAACGATTGCTATGGAAGATTCGCTTTGGCCTGCACCTTATAAACGGCCGGGAAGAGGACCGCTTACTCTTCGACTACCAACGGGAGTTGGCGGAAATGTTCGGCTACGAAGACGGCGATCAGCTGGCTGTTGAACAGTTTATGAAAGACTACTATCGAACCGCAATGATCGTCAGCACAACCAGTGAAATGTTGCTCCAGCATTTTAACGAAGAGATGATTCCGGGCCGAAAAGACCTAATAGAGCCTATTAACGAAAGATTCCAATTGCACAACAACTACATTGAGGCGCGGGACCCAGATATCTTTAAGGATTATCCACCGGCACTGATGGAGATTTTTCTGCATATCGGCGCGAACACCGATATTCAAGGCACAAGAGCAGAAACCGTCCGACTCATTCGGCAACACTTGTATCTGATTGACGATGAATTTCGTATCAATCCCGAAGTTACAGCCATGTTCATTGAACTCCTGCGCTCCTCAGAAGGCCTGAGCTCCCAACTGAGGCGGATGGTTCGTTACGGTATCCTCGGCGCTTACCTCCCAGAATTTGGTCGAGTCATCGGCCAGATGCAGTTTGATCTATTTCATATTTACACCGTTGATGCTCATACCCTGCAGGTTGTGCGCAACATGCGGAAATTCCGATATCGAAACCAGGAACAAAAATTTCCTGTTGCTGCTCACATCTACCCGCGTTTACCCAAAATCGAATTGCTGTTTATTGCGGGCCTTTATCACGATATTGCCAAAGGGATGGGGGGCGACCACTCAGAGTTAGGGGTCGTGATTGCACGAAAATTTTGTCACCGCCATGGCCTTGGGGCCTGGGATACCAATCTTGTTTGTTGGCTTGTTGAAAACCACCTGGTGATGTCCAGTACCGCCCAAAGAAAGGACATTACTGACCCAGCGATCATTAACGAATTTGCGTCGCTAGTGCAAAATCAGGTTCGACTCGACTACATTTACGCCCTCACCGTGGCGGATATTAATGCGACCAACCCGACCCTTTGGAATAGCTGGCGCGCCTCCCTCATGCGTCAGTTATACAACGAGACTAAGAAGGCGCTTCGGCACGGCGTCGAAGTGAACGTCGACAAGTCTGACTATATTGCAGAAACCCAGGAACATGCGATTGAGCGCCTTCAGGAAAACGACCTGGAAAAAGCCGAGATATTGCAAATATGGGGTGACGTTGACGAGGAGTACTTCCTCCGGGAGTCTGTTTCCAACATCGTCTGGCATACCCTGGCAATCAAAGAACACGATCTGGACGCCGGCCCACTCATTCTGATTGAAGATCTGGCCAGCAAGCGCGAGAACGAAGGGGCAACACAAATATTTGTTTACACCAAACGTCGAGACTACATTTTTGCCTCAATTGTGACGGCATTCGACCTGCTCGGTCTCGATGTTGTTGATGCACGAATTGCCCGCAGCAAAACACTTGCGTTTGATACCTTTGTGGTCCTGGAGGGTAATGGTAACTCCGTCGGCTCCGCTAAAAACCGTATCGAACAAATTCGAGCACTGTTGGTTAAACATCTCAGTCAAGACGAAGCATCTAAGCCAAAAGCCATTGATCGCACACCCAGATTGTTGAAACCCTTTGCTTTTAAAACCGAAGTTCGAACCAGCCTGGATCCGGTGAAGAACGTCACGGTGCTTGATGTTTATACGCCCGACAGACCTGGGCTACTGTCCATTGTCGCAAACATTTTTGTCGACCTTGAAATACACGTCCACAGCGCCAAAATCACCACCCTTGGCGAACGGGTTGAAGACGTTTTCTATATCACCGGAGAAGATGGATTGCCCATTGCGGACACCAGCATTGTCACGAGCCGGATTTGTGAGGAACTTGATCAACATATTCAAAGAGAGAGCGCCTAAATGCTAAACCAGCGCCTTGATCAGCTTCATCCCTATCCTTTTGAGCGCTTGAATCAACTTCTCAGTGAGGTCAAACCCGCGGACCTACCATTTATCTCTCTGGCGCTGGGCGAACCCAAACATGCCACGGCAGATTTTTTGATCAATGCCTACCGAGATGAAGCGCTCATTCGAAAGGGTTTTGGTGCCTATCCACCTACCAAAGGGTTGCCAGAGTTGCGCCAGGCAATTGCAGCTTTTGTAACGCGCCGGTTTAAATTGGCCAACGAACTCAATCCAGAAACAGAAGTGCTACCGGTAAATGGCAGCCGCGAAGGTCTGTTTGCCCTTGCTCAAGCAGTCATAGACCCGACAAACCCAGGCATCACCGTTATGCCAAACCCTTTCTACCAGATTTACGAAGGTGCAGCGCTTTTAAGCGGCAGCAAGCCTTACTACCTACCCTGTGTAGAAGAAAATGATTTTTTACCGGATTTAAGCAGTATCCCTGAAGCCATCCTTCGGGATTGCCGCTTAATGTATTTGTGTACTCCAGGGAATCCCAGCGGTGCCGTCATGGGCATCGAACAACTTCAACAGGCCATTAAACTGGCGATTGAATATGACTTTGTATTGGCATCCGACGAATGCTATTCGGAAATCTACCGGGATGAAGAGACGCCACCTCCAGGTTTGCTCGAAGCGGCTTCAGCTATGGGACACTCAGATTTCCGTCAATGCATCACCTTCAATAGCTTGTCAAAGCGTTCAAATTTACCTGGCCTGCGCTCGGGCTACGTGGCGGGCGACGCCAGGATCATTCAGCAGTTTCTGCTTTATCGGACCTACCACGGTTCTGCCATGTCTGTGCACAATCAGCTGCTGAGCGTTGACGCCTGGCAAGACGAAGCCCATGTTGTGCAAAACAGAATACTGTATCGGGAGAAGTATGATGCGGTTGGTGAAATACTCGGCGATGTTTGGCCAATGACCACACCCGCTGCCAGCTTTTATCTGTTTCCTCGTACCCCCGACGTTAATGACACTCAATTTACGATTCAATTGCTCCAGGCTACTAATATCAAAGTCTTGCCCGGCAGCTATTTATCCAGAGAAATAGATGGCCAAAACCCCGGGGCCTACCGGGTGCGTATGGCACTGGTTGCAACCGTGGCTGAATGCGTCGAAGCCGCTGAACGCATTCGTCACTTCCTACAGCGAGGCGGGCTGTAATCACCCGCTAAAGTAGTCATAATAGGCGGCTTTTCCAACTCAGGTTCTCGTCCTCAGCATGAGCTATTCCGATTTTTATTGTATCGCCTTTGGTATTGGCACCCGCAACAGCAAGGGTGAGTGGCTAGAAGTTTTTTATCCAGTGCCCATTTTTAATCCGTCTGAACAGGATGTGAAGCGCTACGCTGAAATCCTTGAATACAAAGGTGGTAACGCCGTCATCAATCTAAATGAAGACAAGATTGGCAGACTCGCACCGCTGATCAGCGACAGTCGTCAGCAGGCTATTCTCGGCATGATGCGCGGTACTAATCGGCCCCGGGTCGCCTGTTTTCTCGAAACCGATAGCCCAATCAATTCTACGCCCGAGGCCTATTTAAAGTTACATTTGTTGTCCCAGCGACATGCAAAACCCAACGCAATTAATCTTGAGGGTATCTTCCCCCAGCTACCCAATGTGGCCTGGACCAATGAGGGTGCAATTGACCTGTCCGAACTAACCGATGCCCAACTACAGGCCCGGGCTGAAGGCAGGCTGTTAGAGGTGTCCAGCGTCGACAAGTTTCCTAAGATGACCAACTATGTTGTACCCCACGGTGTTCGAATTGCTCACTCTGCCCGGGTCAGACTCGGCGCTTATCTTGGTGAGGGCACAACCGTCATGCACGAGGGATTTGTTAACTTTAATGCCGGCACTTTAGGTACAGCAATGGTCGAAGGCAGACTTTCCCAGGGTGTCACCATGGGAAATGGTAGTGACCTGGGCGGCGGCGCGAGTACGATGGGAACATTATCCGGTGGTGGCGATATTGTGGTCTCAATCGGAGAAGATTGCTTAATAGGTGCTAATGCCGGTTGCGGTATACCTTTAGGCGATCGCTGTATCGTCGAAGCCGGGTTATATATCACCGGCGGAACCGTCGTACAGATTCTCGACGAAAACAGAAACTTTGTGAAGGTGGTTAAGGCCCGGGAACTCGCAGGCCACAGTGACATGCTGTTCATCCGCAACTCACAATCCGGCGCCGTTGAATGCCGCACGAATACCAAGGCCATTCAACTAAACGAGGCCCTGCACTCACACAACTAGTGATGAGTGCAAATCAACCACAACCCAATACTGCAATCTAATGAATCAACCTGTTGACGCCCAGTTAGACGAACGGCTAGATGCCGAACTACTCGACCTCACCCGCAAGCTGATTACTGCACAATCGGTTTCTCCGATTGACGCCGGCTGCCAACAGCTAATGGGCGACTACCTCGAAACACTAGGCTTTGAGGTCGAGCCGATTAATTTTGGTGAGGTGAGTAATCTCTGGGCTACCCATGGCAATGGTCCGCCCTACTTCGTGTTTGCTGGACATACAGACGTGGTACCCGCCGGTCCAGAAAAGGATTGGGACTCTTCGCCCTTCACCCCAACGGAACGGGATGGCCAACTGTTTGGTAGAGGGGCTGCAGATATGAAAGGTTCCCTTGCTGCCATGCTCACTGCGATCAAATATTTTTTTGCCCACGAAGGAAAAAACCACAGGGGCACCATTGCCTTACTTATCACGTCGGACGAGGAAGCTGATGCATTTGATGGCACTAAACGGGTCATGGAGACCCTCGGTGAACGGGGTATTTACCTGGACTGGTGCCTTGTGGGTGAGCCCTCGAGCGGGCAACAGCTAGGTGACATGGTGCGCAACGGTAGGCGTGGATCACTGCATGGCAATCTTACTGTCCACGGTCTACAGGGTCACGTCGCGTACCCCGACAAGGCATCAAACCCGATCCATGCATTTGGCCCGGCATTGACGGATCTGACAAGGGAAGTATGGGACCAGGGAAATGACTACTTTCCACCGACCTCTATGCAGGTGTCCAATATTCATGGTGGTACCGGTGTCACCAACGTGATTCCCGGCGAGCTCGAAGTGGTATTCAATTTTCGCTACAGCACAGAAAGCACCCAGGCATCTTTAGCAGAGCGAACCGAAGCAATACTCGACCAGCATGGTCTGGACTACACCCTGAACTGGCAGCTGTCCGGTGAACCGTTTTTGACCGAAGGCGGCGAACTCATCCCTGCAGTTCAACGAGCTATCCTCGCAGAAACCGGACTGACCACAGAATTGTCTACGGCTGGGGGTACCTCGGACGGCCGATTTATTGCACCGACGGGAACTCAAGTGATTGAACTGGGTCCTATCAACGCCACAATTCACAAGGTCAATGAGTCGGTGAACATCGAAGATCTCTATAAATTAAGACGCATATATCAGGGGGTGATGCATGACCTCACGATTTCCTGATCTCGAAGTTTATCTAAAACGAGTCCCCACCGAGGATATTGTCACCTGGCTTGAGAGCCTCTTTGAGAGTGTTCGCGTACTTTCCACCGATCCCTCAACGAAGTGCCTGATTAACGAAACCATGCCCTGCACAATCAGCGAAAACGTCGCAAAAGGCGGTTATACCTCACTATGGTTCAAATCGAACCAAACACCCTGGGCGACGGACCATGATTGCGCCCAGGCAGCTTTTGATCACTTCCAGTGCGAAACCAGATGTAGCACCGGCGGCTGGGAAGGCGAGGACGATGGCGGTTGGTTGCGCATCACTGTTGATGGCACACAAACCGTCAATTGGCATAGCACATGATTAGCCCTACCCGTGAGAGGGTATAGCCTATGAAAAAGGTCCTCCTATTTGGGTTTATTGCCCTTCTGACTTTTTGTAGCTTTGTGCTTATATTTGCTCCAGCTTCTTTGATCTGGCGAATTGCTGAACAGGAAGTGATTCAAAATGTACCCGAACTGCATGTCCTTCGGGTTGGCGGAACGGTTTGGACCGGCGAGGCGGAACTCGCTTACCGGCAGTTTCCCACTAGCCGATTGAACTGGACAATTGCACCACTACCTTTGCTAACAGCCAGAATTGACACCAGCCTTGTCCTGGAGGGCGAAGGTCACCAATTTACCGCAAACGGTACAGTCGCTGATCAATTTGCGCAGATCCTGTCCCTCAACGGGTTTGTTGATGCGAGCTACATCAACCGCGTGAGCCAACCCCAGGGTTTGACCTTTTCTGGCAGAGTCGACATCCAGGAGCTGGAGCTATCCAGTGACCTCCGTTGGGTTCAAGAAGCCAAGGGGCGAGTTTTCTGGCCCGGGGGAAAAATTGTCTCCCGCACCAGAGCGGCCGGTACGCGAGTATTCGATTTACCTGCCTTAACCGGCGACATTAGTATGGAAGGTCCTGTCATATATCTAAATCTGCACCACGACAATGAAACCGTCGTGGATATTCGCCTGAAACCCGATGGTTGGGTTCGGGTTGAAGTTAAAGCGAGATTATTTGATCTGACCAACCTCCCCTGGCCATCTGGTTCGAGTCCAAGCGACACTGTGCTAGAGTTCGAAGAGAAACTGCTCCGGAGCAATTGATAACAATGGATCCCCTCGCCACCTTTGTCACTCAATACAGCAAACTGCTGACGACTGCCGCAAGCGTCGCTCTCGTGATTCTTATGGCCATTTCACTCGCTAACGGCGTTCTATTTTTTATCGAGCATCTAAACCAGAGTGAAGTTACGGTCGGAGGTCATCCAGCGCAACAAACCCAGGCAAAGAACATCGACACGACCCAAATCCGCGACCTGTTTGGAAAGTATCAGGAAACCGACGCACCACAAACCGTTGATGCCCCACAAACCACGCTAAATCTGGAACTTCAGGGCATCTTTACCGCTGAAACCGCCGCCGATTCAACGGCCATTGTTGCCCAGCGCGGTCAATCGGGAGAACTCTACCGAATCGGTGATCGATTACCGGGTAACGCCACGTTGGAAGCGGTATTTGAGGATCATATTTTGATCAAACGCGGCGCTAGAACTGAAAAACTACCCTTTCTCGACAGCGCAATTAGCCAGGGCTTTCGCCAAACATCAAACGCACCCCTTGGTAATAATGTCGTTTTACAGCCGTCGGTAGCAATCGATGCATCTGGAACAACCCGCCTTGAGCAGGTCCGAGAACGAATTGCCCGAAGATCCCAGGAAATTGCGCAACAAAGGGGCAGCGAAAGCCAGCCAACAACGGACCTGAGATCAGCCATTGGAGACTTCCAGAGGCGTCTAGACGAAAGCCCTGAGGAACTTATGGATGAGCTGGGTGTAGAGCCGGTGCAGACAGATGAGGGCAGCGGCTATCGGATTGGGGGTGAAATTTCCCAGACGATGCTAAAGCAGGCGGGTCTACAGCAGGGAGACATTGTCCTGTCCGTAAATGGCCAGTCGGCAACCAGTGTCGCTAACGATAGAAACCTCATGCAGCAGGTCATGGAGAGCGAACGAGCCAGAGTTGAGGTGCAACGAGGTGAGCGCCGATTTTATGTCACCGTGCCAATTCCTCAGTAACCTGAATCAGTCGTGAACAGCAACACAATTGACGCGTTTAGTTCTCCTCAAAATTCAAGTAACATGCCGTTTTCACTGCGTTCTTAAGTACACTATGCGTCAAATTATCCGCTTGCTAGTGATCAGTTGCCTATTTGTTGCGCCATTCGCAACCAGTCAGGATAACTGGAAGATTAACCTCAAAAATGCTGATATCCGGGAGTTCACCACCCAGGTATCTGCCATTACCGGCAAGAGTTTTATTGTCGACCCCCGGGTTAAGGGCAATGTCACCGTTATTTCGAACACATCGATGGACAGTGCCGCCATTTATGAACTGTTCCTTGCGGTACTTCGAGTCCATGGCTACGCAGCGGTCGAGTCTGGCAATGTTGTTAAGATTGTCCAGCAGGTACTCGCCAAACAAAGTGGCAACTCCCTCGATTTTGTTGAGGGCGCAGACAGTGAGGAGCTGGTCACTCGGGTTATCCCAGCCAAGAACACTCCCTCAGTAGAACTGGTCAAAATTCTTCGACCACTGATTCCCCAATACGGTCACATCGCCGGCCTTGACCAACCTAACGCCATCATCATTAGTGACCATGCATCCAACATAAACCGTCTAGTGGAAATCGTTGAGCGAATTGACGTGGTAGAAGAAACCACAACCCGGATCGTAGAACTTAAAGAAGCCTGGGTAGAGGATATGGTATCTCTACTGGAACAACTTGCCCCGGACTTGATCGGCAAGGGCGCCAAAGGCCCTAACAAGATCACTATCGTCGCCAGTGAGCGAACCAATAGCCTGGTGATTAAAGGTGAGCCAGCAACCCTAGAAAAAGTGGTTCAACTCATCAAAGAGCTTGATACACCGGCAAATCGAGCCGGTACCATTCAGGTTGTACGCCTTGCCCATTCAGACGCAACCGACCTGGCTGAGATTTTGAAGAACCTCGTTTCGGAAACTGAATCCGAAAATAAGACCGGCCAGAATGTTAAGACCAGCATCCAGGCGGACGCTGCGTTAAACGCCCTGGTGATCCGCGCTGACCCCACCTCAATGGCGGAACTCAAAAACATTATTACCAAGTTGGATGTTCGCCGATTGCAGGTGTTGATTGAGGCGGCAATTGTTGAGGTCAGTGATACTTTTGAACGACAGCTCGGTACCGAGCTTGCGATTGCTGATACCGGGTCTTCTAACATTCCTATCGCAACAACGGCGCCGAGTGGCGTTCTATCTAGCATCATTACCGCACTTGCGACCGATAGTGTTACAGGTCTAGATCTTGGATCAACTCCTGTGATTGCCGGCGGTAGAACGGATGCCAACGGAATTAACTTCGCTTTTGTGGTTAAGGCTCTGGCCAGTAACGACAATGCCAATCTGTTATCAACCCCTAGCATCACCACCATGGACAACGAAGAAGCAAAAATTGTGGTGGGTCAAAGTGTTCCCTTTAGAACCGGCTCCACAACAACGGGATCCAACGGCACAACAAATCCTTTTACTACAATTCAAAGAGAAGATGTTGGTTTGACCTTGCAGGTTACGCCCCACGTCCATGACGGCAGCTTGATCCGACTCGAAATTCAACAGGAAGTCTCAGAGGTCGATACTCGCACCCTGAGTATTGGCGATAACGGTTCCGCAGACATTATCACCACCAAACGCACCATCGAAACTACCGTACTCGCAGATGACGGTGAGGTTGTTGTGCTCGGTGGGCTGATTCGAGATAAATACAACGATGGCGAAAGTGGTGTGCCGGGCCTAAAGAACATTCCAGTTTTAGGTTACCTATTCAAATCAAAATCTAAAACTGTCGAAAAATCTAACTTGATGGTTTTCCTCCGAGCAACGGTGCTCAAAACCCGCGAAGATGTCGTGGCCCAGACCGAACGAAAGTACTCCGGTATATGGGAAGTTGAAATCTCCGGGCGATCGCCTTCCGAGGCAATCAATGACCTCTTCGATGGCAAGCGGTGAAGTATCAGAAGGTAAAACGGGCGTCCTTGCCGGACTAAGGGCGTTACAATTTAAGTTCACCCGGCGAGTCCTGTCCGCCTGGATTCGCCCCACGGTGTCCGGCTGTAATGCCACACTTCTCGGCCTGAAAGAAGACGATTTGGTTTGCTATGTGATGCCCTATCAGTCGACGGCGGATCTTTTGGTTGTCGACCAGGCCACGCGCAATAACAATCTTCCAACACCAACAGACGCTTTATCCAGCTCTACATCCATTTTGGAAGGCCGCTCATTCTTCTTTCTGGGGCATCCTGAAGGGTTGATTGGACGCAAGACCCAGAGAGGTCAGTCTGCCCGCATGCTGCGCATCCTTGAGCATCAACGGGCTGGTAGAGGCAATATAAAGATTGTCCCGGTGTCTCTATTTTGGGGGCACCAACCGGACCGGGAGAAGTCGGTTTTCAAGCTTCTGTTATCTGAAAACTGGACGGTTACCAGCCGCTTCAAAAGATTGTTGGCCGCGGTCGTGAATCGAAACCACATCTATGTCCACTTTAGTCAGGCCATTGATCTGGGTGAGTTGATCCTTGACGAGCCAGACACCGAAAAGCAGACCCGTAAACTGTTAAGAATTCTACGCACCCAGTTTACCCATCAAAAACAAGCCATCATTGGCCCGGACCTGTCCCACCGTCGCACCCTCATCAGCGTAATTCTCGAGGCTGACGTTGTGAAGCAGGCGATTGCGGACGAGGTCGTTCGACGCAATGTGCCGACCCATAAGATTGAGAAACAAGCCTTCAACTTTGCCAACGAAATTGCCTCTGATCAATCCTATCGGGTCATCCGATTTTTCCATGTACTACTGACCTGGCTTTGGAACAACCTTTACGACGGCATTGATGTGAATCGCGTTGAGGTTGCCCAGAGTCTTGCCAAGACCCATGAGGTTGTCTACATCCCCTGCCATCGCAGCCACATTGACTACCTTTTACTCTCATATGTGTTGTATCACAGCGGCCTTACGCCGCCCCATATTGCTGCCGGCAAAAACCTTAATCTACCGATTGCAGGCCCACTCCTTCGACGAGCCGGGGCCTTTTTTATGCGACGAAGTTTTCGTGATGACAACCTTTATCGCGCGGTCTTTGATGAATACCTCCATCAGATGTTTGTGCGGGGATACTCCGTTGAGTACTTTATTGAAGGCGGCCGCAGTCGGACGGGAAGAACACTGGTACCTCGAACCGGTATGCTGAGCATGACCCTGAGTAGTTTTCAAAGGGACTCGTCCAAACCCATTGCCTTTTTACCGGTCTACTTCGGCTATGAAAGACTCATGGAAGCGCCGACATATCTTGGTGAGTTAACCGGAAAATCTAAAACCGAAGAATCCATCTTTGACATCTTTGGTATTTTTCGCTCCTTCTCAAAGCCCTTCGGCCGGGTTGCTGTGAACTTCGGAGACCCCGTCATCCTAAATGATTTCCTTGAAACTGAATGGCCCCGGTGGCGAACTGAAGGTCAAGCACAAGCGTTTTCCGATAGCTGTGTGTCTCTCGCCCAGTTACTCGCCGAGCGAATTAATGGCGCAGCTGCTGTCACGCCTACTAACCTGCTGGCGACCGCATTGCTTGCTACCCCCAAACAAACGATCTCGGAAGCACGTTTGATCAGTCAGGTTGGACTATTACAGACTTTGGCAAAATCCGCGGCGCCGTCACCGCATATTACGGTTACCGACGAATCCCCCGCTGATATGATTCGCCATGCCACAACCGTGGCGCAAATTGATCGGCTTGATACCGCCTTCGGCAGCATCTACCAGGCAGACCAAACCACTTCGGTTCTGCTTACCTATTATCAAAATAACACCATCCACGTCTTCGCCCTGGCTGCGTTGTTAGCCCGAATGGTGCGATACAATAAATTAACCCAACGAAAAAAGTTGATCAGCAACTGCGTTGTCCTACAGCCTTATCTCGAGGCTGAGATGATGGTCTCGTGGCCCGATCTGCCTACTGCTGTTGACCACACACTCTCCGTGCTTGAGACCCTTGGGGTTGTCATCCGGGACGGCGAAGTGATCAAGATTCCGTCGCCGACCTCGGATCAATATGCAAACTTGACGGACCTGGCAGAAATCATCGAGCCTACCCTTGAACGGTTTTTTATTGTCACTGCGACCCTAAAACACTATCCAGATGCATCTGCCAAACAGTTGGAAGAGGATGCCTCTGCCATCGCCCAGCAGCTCTCGACGATTTACGGTCTGAGTGCGCCGGAATTTTTTGACAAAAAACTTTTTACGCGATTCATCACCACACTACGCCAGGAACAGTGTCTTGATGAGAAGGTCAGCATCATTGATGAAACCAGGTTCGAGCGGCTTGCTTACATTATTCAGGCCTATCTCGATAGCGACGTCAGTTATAACGTACTGCAAGCTATTCACGGGAATACTCATACACATCAAACCGATTTGCCTTCGCCTCCAGGCTAAAAGTGCACTCAGCCCGGGGCGCCGCCAGTGGCCTTTTAACCACCACACGCTTAGCTCCGGCCTGCTTGGCCACACTTTTAGCTGCAATCACCAGGGACTCTGCATCAAAATCCTCCCCGAGAAAATGCTGCAGATATTGCATGGGACCATTCACCCTTGCTGATTTTTTTCGACTCGGAAACATTGGATCAAGGTAGATCACGTCGGTCGGCTGATGGATGATCTGACTCGCCTGGCCTTTTACCAACGTCATTCGAGAAACAATTGGTGCCAACTCAGGATCTTCTGAGGCGCGTTTAATTGCCTGGGATACCAGTAGGCAGACTACCGGTGACCGCTCGAAGAGTGTCACTAAACACCCAGCGGAGGCCATCAATAAACTGTCCGTGCCGAGACCCGCGGTCCAATCACTGACCTTTAAGCCTGGTTTCGCCCCTACTGCTTTGAGCAATAGTTCTTTTTTTCCACCACGCAATCGACGGTGATTCAGTTTGCCGTTAGCAAAATTAATAATAAGGGGTTTTTGTGATCCCAACCGGTCTTCAAGGGCTAACCCCTGGCTGGTCATCAACAAATGAAATCGGGCCATCGGCTCAGAAAATCAGGCGTAGGTATCAATACCGATCAACTCACCGGGTTCAGCGTCCAGGCTTGCGGTATATTGGTAAAAATTGACGGCCTGAACATTATTCGGCATGTATGGTCTGGGTAACTGGGCACCCTGATCGTAGGACGAACTGGAGGCCGTCCTGGCAACAGCACTTATCGGTTCCACAGGGTTACCGCCGCGCGATTCTTGCTGCGGCCTGAATTTGCCGGCATCCGCGACAATCAGCTGGTGATTAGCCAGTTTCACCCATGCATTCCTTTGCTGTTTGAAGGTTTTGAGTCTACTTCATTATAGCCACTGATTGACAGCCGTCAGCCCGGCTTTGTTGCAACCTGCTCCCTTAGGTATTCCGGCAAAGCAAATTCAGCACTTTGGCGCTTGCCTCTGGCCGCTGCATCCTGGCCCAGATCCAGTAAATCCGTGGCGGTTGGGTAATCTTCAAGGAAAATTTCAGTCACTTCCACCGTAGCCGCCGCTTGCAATTTTTTTTCTAGTTGCCAGCCTCCTCCGACCCCAATCCAGTGAGAATTAGGATCCTGGGTTGGAATTTGTTCAGCCTCAAAAACCCCTTCCTGACCCTGAAGTTGCATGAACCCACCGGATTCCGCGTAGGCGCCAAAATAGACTTCAGTGTGGCGGGCGGTTAACGCAACAATGGCATGGCGATGACCGCCTTCTCTAAAGTGTCTCTGAGCAAGGCAGGCAAGGCTCGAGATGCCAACTACGGGAATATCCAATCCAAAGGCTAATCCTTGCACAACTCCGACGCCAATTCTTAGGCCGGTAAAGGAGCCAGGTCCCTGGCCGAACACCAGCAGATCAAGACTCGACTTATCCGTGTTTGCAGACGCCAACAACGCTTCAATTCTTGGTAGGATTTCTTTGCTGTGGGTCCGGTCTAACACAGTCTCGTCGGCCCAGGTGTTTTCGGTCGTACGCAATCCAAGCACGCAGGCCCGGGTAGACGTATCGATCGCTAAAATATTCAAGTCAGGTTCTCCATAAATTCTATTGCCTGTTGCTGGTGGTTTAGCCATTTCATTTCCGGCAAGCTTCTGCGCAGGGTTTTTCCGTAGGGCTTGGTGTCCATTCTGACATCACCCAGGACAAACAGTCCTCGATCGGTTTCCTGGCGAATTAAACGGCCGAAGCCCTGCTTTAATGTAATTGCGGCTTCCGGAAGTGACAATTCGCGAAAACTGTTGCCGCCATTGATGTCGACCTGCTTCATACGGGCTTGAAATACAGGATCATCGGGACTGGAAAACGGTAGTTTATCTATCACCAATAATTTTAGCTCCGCACCTTTGAGGTCAACACCTTCCCAAAAACTGTGGGTGGCCAATAAAACGCAGCGTGGCAACTCGCGAAATTTTTCAATCAAACGTACTTTTGGCAATGCACCTTGCACCACAAATACCAGGTCATGCTCCTGACTCATCCGCCGAGCCGCGGCGTCCAGGGCCCGGTTACTGGTAAAAAGCAGCATGCTACGACCCAGATGACTTCTGATCAACGGCAGCATCATCGCAATTAATCGCTCCGTGTGTTCTGGGTGCGACGGCGCCGGTAAATCAGCGGGAATAAACCCGCAAACCTGGGACATAAAATCAAAAGGTGATGGGTACAACCCCTCTAGTCCCTCGTCAAACCCGAGGGTCTTCCTGGCATGGCTGAAACTGTCGCCATTGGCCAGGGTAGCTGAAACGAACAACCATGTTTTACCTTTGATTTGCATCAGTGGCGCTAGATGGGTGGCAATATCCAGCGGCATTAAATGCAAAACAAAATTTTTCTCTCGACGCTCAATCCAATGGGCGGCATCTTCTGGCAATGTTTCCTCGGTCAGTAAAGTGAACATATCGCTTAATCGACACGCTCGCGTATAGCATTTTGATAGTCCAGGACTTCGCGGAGCAGCGTAATCCAAGCGACTGATCATCTCGGATAACTTCACGTCGACTTCTTCAATCTCGCCTTCAATGCCTTCTAACAGTGACGGAAAGTTCTTCTCGGAGTTCAATATGGATCGGGTCAGACCACGAATCGCTGCAGAAAAAGCTTCAGCTATCTGAATCAGTTCAGGATCATCATGACCTACCTGCAACTGTTCTGTTATGACGTCTCGACTCAATTCTAGCATCTGTCCGCTACCAAGATGATCCCCGTAAAAGTTTCGCGCGATCTCCGCGACCTGATGGGCCTCGTCTAGAATGATAATGTCCGCGTCGGGCAATAGTTCGCCAACTGCTTCCTCTTTCAACGCTAGATCAGCAAAAAACAAATGGTGATTTACCACAACAATATCGGCATCCCGGGCGTTTTGCCTTGCTCGATAAAGTGGACACTCATCGTACTCCGGGCAATCGTGACCCAAACAGTTGTCAGCTGTACTTGTGACCATCGATTGCACAAGATTTGCCGCACCGGAATCCATGACCTCCGTTAAGTCTCCAGATCGTGTGCTTTCAGACCAGGTATAGACGTAACTCAACTGCTGCTGCATCGTGTTGTTTGTCTCAAGCCCCATTGACTCGATACTCGCCTTTAGCCGGTGAGGACAAAGATAGTTCGCGCGCCCCTTTAGCAACGCTACCGTGCGGCCATAAGCCTCGTTAATTAATGGAATATCCTGATAGAACAACTGATCCTGGAGGGTTTTGGTACCGGTCGAAATCACCGCTTTCTTTCCCGACGAGATGGTTGGCAAAAGATAAGCGTAGGTTTTTCCCGTTCCGGTCCCCGCTTCAACAAGCGCATTACACTCAGTCTCAATTGCCTCACCGACCAGGTTGGCCATATCCTGTTGAACCTGCCTTTGGACGAACCCTGGCATTCGCGATTTTAATGCGGACGTCAGATCAACTTCGACGGTTTGTTTCAAGACCAGGTTACCTACTTCAATTTTGCCTCTATAGTAACAACCTGAAAGCCAAAACGAAGATGCTAATGAAGGAAAGTGTTTCCGCGATAATTCTGGCGGGTGGTCAAGGTGCTCGCATGAATTTTAAAAACAAAGGGCTATTGTCCATGCAGGGCAAATCGCTGATTGAACATGTGATTGAACGGCTAAAGGATCAGGTTGATGACATCATCATTAGCGCTAACAATAATTTGGCGGAGTACCGTGCACTCGGGTTTACCGTGGTGACCGACGAAAGTAAAAGTGTTGGCCCCCTAAGTGGAATGTATGCCGGTGCATTTGTTGCAAAACACCCACTGGTATTAGTGGTGCCCTGTGACATGCCATATTTACCAAAAAACCTGGTCAGCACACTTGGACCACACCTGAACGCCCGGGCAATTTCAATCTTCGCCCATGATCGGGTTCAACCTCTGGTTTCTTTAATCGAAAGGGAAGCTCTCAAGGGGATAAAGCATTATCTAGACGATGGTGGACGATCGGTGATGGGATGGCTGGAAGAAATTAACGCAGGTGTTTTGAACTGGGATACCGCAGAGCAAAAAGCCTTCCAAAATATCAATTCTTTGGCAGAGCTAGTCGCTATAGAGCAAGACGGGTAAGAAACACCTATCAGGAACGAAAAAACGCCCCAACCCCTTGAAAACTATGTAGTTTTAATGGGGCAGAGGCGGTCGATACATCACCGAAAGTCAGGCAAGAAAATGAAAAAGCCCTTATAAATAAGGGCTTTTCACGTGGTTACTTCTTGGCTTTCTTCTTTGCAGCTGGCTTCTTCTTAGCTGCCGGTTTCTTCTTCGCTACAACTTTCTTTGCAGCTTTTTTCTTAGCAGCTGGCTTTTTCTTAGCTGCTGGTTTTTTCTTCGCAGCAGGCTTCTTCTTAGCCGCTACTTTTTTCTTCGCTACCTTCTTTTTAGCAGCTGGCTTTTTCTTAGCAGCTACTTTTTTCTTGGCGGCTTTTTTCTTCGCAGCTGGCTTTTTCTTAGCCGCTACTTTTTTCTTCGCTACCTTCTTCTTGGCAACTTTTTTAGCAGCTACTTTTTTCTTCGCTGCTGGTTTTTTCTTCGCTGCTACCTTTTTCTTGGCAACAACTTTTTTCTTAGCAACTACTTTTTTCTTCGCTGCTGGTTTTTTCTTTGTAGCCGTTTTCTTTTTCGCAACCACGTTTTCACTCCTGTCTTTCGTTTTGAAGTTTGAACCGTTACAACTAAAGCAGCTTACTCTAATTCTCCTCGGCAACTATGTTTGAAGTTTTGAAAGAAGCGTTTGTTATACAAAAACGTAAAACTAAACTCCCTTCTAAACAACCCACACATGAAGAATAAAATGCATACAGTTGCAATTACGAAAGGAGTTTAGAAAAAAAATTTTGAATTTGCGAACTTTTTTTTAAATAAAATCAAAATATTCAGTGTTTTAACGAATATAACTCGACAACTTTTCAAGTTTCGACGCTAACAAACGAAAACTGCGGCGTTAACTTGCCTTCAGTGCATCAGAAATTTTGCTCTTTATTTCTTCAGTTGAACCTACACCTTCGATCGCTTGATACATCACTGAACCGTTAGAGGCGGCAGATAAGTCCTGGTAAAATTTTACTAACGGCTCGGTCTGTTCGCGATAAACCCGCAACCGTTCGATCACTGTACCTTCCTCATCATCTTTTCTCTGGACCAGATCATCACCTGTTTCATCGTCCTTTCCGGCTACTTTTGGAGGGTTATACTGAATATGGTAAATCCTCCCAGAGTCAACGTGTACGCGGCGTCCGCTCAATCGTTGAATGATTTCGTTGTCCGGAACCTGGATTTCAAGAACACAATCAATGTCCACCTTTGCAGCAACCATAGCCTCCGCTTGTGGGATGGTTCGGGGAAAGCCATCAAACAAAAAACCATTTGCACAATCAGGTTCTGCAATTCGATCCTTCACCAATCCGATAATAATTTCATCGGTGACAAGCTCACCCTTATCCATCACTTCCTTGGCACGTAGTCCTAGTTCGGTACCAGCCTTGACCGCTTCACGTAACATGTCGCCGGTGGAAATCTGGGGAATGCCATATTTTTCAACAATGAACTGCGCTTGAGTACCTTTACCAACACCAGGTGCGCCTAACAGGATAATCTTCACGAAAAAATGCCTCTTGCTGCTTAGTTTGAAATTGGAGTTCGCCGTGCGCTAATCACATTGGCGAGTTGTTCGATCTTTTCTAGCGTTCTTACCAGTTCGTTTAAACTCGTCACTTCCATGACCATCGACAATGCTACACGGTTGTTATGTTTGTCAGTCAGAGAATTCATTTCAATGACATTGCTTTGCTGTTCAACAAAGACACCGGTAATTTCATGCAACAAACCAGCGCGATCGTAGGCTTCAACGTTTACCTTAACGGGAAAGACCCGTTTCATTGCGGTATTCCAGTCGAGACGCATCAATCGCCCGTAGCTATCACCCTGTAGCGCCTTAATGCAGCCCTGAGAGTGCACATGAACCAAACTATCGTCATCTATCAGCCCAACAATTGCGTCCCCTGGTAGCGGTTTACAGCAGTCTTCAATGACATAGGCTAAATCGCCGGTTCCAATCAGAACCGAAGACTTTTCTTTTTGAGACTCTTCCCGAAATGGGAAATCTAGCTGTTTTTCCGTACCAAACGTCTCAAGTTGCTTCGAGGACGCATCAATCACATCAAATGCATTAATATCACCGGCACCCAATGCCGAATAGAGATCAACAAGCTTCTTAAACCGCAGCACAGGTAAGAGCATTTTGGGATCGATATTATCAAAACCCAGATATCTCAGTTCGGTCCTGAGTAATTTTTCGCCCTCTACGGTGTTTTTTCGTTTTGTTCGATTACCAAACCAGGATTGAATTTTTGCCCGCGCCCGACTTGTTGTGACATAACCCAGATGTTCGTGTAACCATTCCCGTCTGGGCTCTGCATCCTCACCGGTAATAATTTCAATCTGATCACCGGAGCGAAGTTTTGTATTTAGCGATACAACTCTGCCGTTTACTCTTGCACCACGACACTTATGCCCTACTTCCGTATGCACCCGGTAAGCAAAATCCACCGGGGTCGCGCCGGGCATCATATCGATGACATGTCCATCGGGGGTGTAGAGGTAAATACGATCCAGGCTCGCTTCATCAAGCACTGCTTTAGCAATATCCGACACATCACCAAGTTCTTCCTGCCATTCCAGTATTTGTCTCAGCCAGGAAATTCGATCCTGATAGGCTTTAGGTTCAGATTGTTCTGACTCTGTGCCATCGAAGGATTTGTACTGCCAGTGGGAACAAACACCAAACTCAGCTTCTTCATGCATTTCATGGGTGCGTATCTGAACTTCGAGCACCTGCCCCTCTGGTCCAAATACAGCTGTATGAAGTGAGCGATAACCATTCTCTTTTGGTACCGCAATATAATCATCAAATTCGTGGGGAATATTACGCCAGAGGTTGTGGACCACACCCAGAACCCGATAGCAGTCGCTTTCCTCGGGGACTAAAATTCGAACAGCGCGGACATCATAGACTTCGGAGAAAGAGATTGCCTTGTTTCGCATCTTTCTCCAGATGCTGTAGATATGTTTAGCTCGCCCCTCAAGTTGGGCATCGATATTAATGAGCTTAAGTTTTTGTTTAAGGGTTTCCGTAACGCCTCGGACGTACTCTAAACGCGCAGTTCTTTTTTCATCTAACAAACCCGCAATGCGCTTGTAGGCATCTGGCTCCAGATAACGGAAAGCAATATCTTCTAGCTCCCATTTTAAATGGCCAATACCAAGCCGGTGGGCAAGGGGCGCATAGATATCAAACACCTCTCTGGCAAGCTTTAGTTGTCGTTTACGATTGGCCTTGGCAATGCTTCGTATCGCACAGGTACGTTCGGCCAACTTAAGCAGCGCAACTCTGACGTCGTCAACAAGGGCAACAAGCATCCGTTTGGCTTGTTCAAGCTGATCAGACTGCTTACCGAGAACATTTTTTTTATTAAACTGGATATCGCTAATCGCCGCCATGCGCAGGACACCTTGCACAAGGTTAGCGACGGAGTCGCCAAAATTGTTTCGAACGTGCTTGAGCGTAATCTGGTTTTCGCGAACGGCACGATAAATGATTGCTGCCACAATGCCATCTTCATCAACATGTAGTTCCGTGAGGATATCAGCCATATCGAGGCCAATTTTGAAACTGCTCTGCCCCTCACGCCAAATACTGTTGCTCGCAACAGCTTTCTCTTCAGCCTGTTGAGAAAGATCGCAGGCACTTCTGACCCGCGCCAAATTTAATTGCGGAACACGCTCATTGAGCTGGCACAGCCAAAGCTCAAGATCGATGCTGCCATCAAAATGCAATGGTTGTTCCTGTCTGACTTTAACCATATAAATGTGTAAAAGTTTTAGAGAGAGAAGCTGGCAATGGACTCAACGTGAGTTGTGTGCGGAAACATGTCTATGACACCGGCACCATCGAAACGGTAACCACTTTGTACCAGTATTTTAGCGTCCCGGGCTAGGGTTACCGGGTTGCAGGAGACGTACACTACCCTTTCAACCTTACGACTTGCAAGTTTTTTGCAGAGGGCTTCCGCACCGGTTCGGGGCGGGTCAAGGAGTACTTTGTTGACCTCCTGAAAGCCCCTAATTTCAAGGCTTTCAGCGAACAAATCCGCAGCGATAAAAACACAATTAGTTATGCCATTGCGGTCTGCATTGTGGCGCGCTCGTTCAACACTTGGCTCTGAACTTTCTACGCCAATAACACGTTCAACTTGTCTTGCCATAGCGAGACTAAAGTTTCCAATTCCACAAAAACCATCAAACACAATATCGCTTTTTTTTAGCTCTAGCAGAGCCACAGCACGGGGTATCATTTGTCGATTGATGGAGGGGTTTACCTGCGTAAAATCCAACGGTAGAAACTGATATTGCACATCAAATTCCGGCAACGAGTATGCCAAAAAAGGATTACCATCGTCGGGGTATAATTTTTGAATGCTGTCGGGTTTGCCTGGCTGCAAATAAATATGCAACTGCTTCTGCTTCGCAAACCGTGCCAGAGCAGTCTCATCTTCTACCGTAAGCGGTGCAAGATGACGTAAAACCAACGCTGTAATTTCATCACCCATCGCGACTTCAATTTGTGGAATCTCTCGGGGAATACTCAAACCTTCAATGAGTAAAGCAAGGTCAGACAACATATCGCCGATGGGTGCTTTTAAGACATGGCACGAATCAGTTTCCACAATGTAGGGTTTTAGTTTTTCTCTAAATCCAACCAGTACCTTGTCTTTCTTATCGACATATTTAACGCCCAGGCGTGCCTTGGCCCGATAATGATCAACGTCACCCAATAAAGGCGGGTACCAGACATTGGGCTGGTTATCCGTAAACTCTAACTCAACCTGAGATTGCTTAAACTCGATCTGAGCAGTCGGATCCATATGCTGCAAACTACAACCACCGCAAAGGTCTGCAACGGCACAGGGCGCGGTCACCCGAATTGGTGAGTGTTTAGTAATTTCTATTGGTCGAGCAAAGGTCTTGCGCTGTTTACGGGTGAAAGGCATTACCGTCATTTCTTCACCGGGCAAGCTACCGTAAACCAGCAGCCTGGAATCTGATTCGGCAGCACAGTAGCCGCCGCCCTGAAGCTCAGTAGTGCTTACCGCTATCGGTTCAAAAACTTTTCTTGCCATCGCCGGCGCGTGATCCAAATTGGAAAGCCGCGTAGTTTACGGATTAAACACGCCGGTAGAAAGGTAGCGATCACCTCGATCACAAACAACAGCCACGATTGTGGCATTTTCGACGGTTTGACTGAGCTGTAACGCACCGGCAACACTGCCCCCGGAAGAGACGCCTGCAAAAATACCTTCTTCTGAAGCGAGTTTTCGCATGGTCTCTTCGGCGGTTTTCTGATCCATATCGATAATTCTATGCACCTGGGATTTATTGTAGATTTTGGGCAAATAGGCTTCAGGCCAGCGTCGAATCCCGGGGATCGCCGCACCTTCTATCGGTTGCAATCCAATGATCTCAACCTCTGGTTTCACCTCAGCTAAATATCGTGCAACACCCATGATTGTACCCGTTGTACCCATGGAGCTGACAAAGTGCGTTATCTCACCATTGGTCTGGCGCATTAACTCAGGGCCAGTACCGCGATAGTGAGCAAGGGGGTTATCCGGATTGGCAAATTGATCCAAGACAATTCCTTTTCCTTCGCGTTGCATTTGTTCAGCAAGATCTCTTGCCCCTTCCATGCCCTCCTGCTGGGTGACACTAATCAATTCCGCGCCATAGGCAGTCATGGCAAGTTTCCGCTCGTCACTCATATGGGCAGGCATGATCAATTGCATGCGATAACCTTTAATCGCTGCTGCCATCGCAAGGGCAATACCGGTATTACCACTTGTTGCCTCGATCAACGTGTCGCCGGGTTTGATATCACCCCTGCGTTCGGCTTCGTTGATCATACTCATTGCGGGTCTGTCTTTGACTGATCCCGCAGGATTATTCCCCTCGAGTTTTACCAGAATTGTATTACTGGTTTGGCCGGGCAATCTTTGCAAACGCACAAGGGGCGTCTCACCAATGGTCGATTCAATAGTAGGATATTCCATAAAACAGTCGTTCAGTTAGATCGCATCATGATAGGAGAAGCTAGCGCTTTCATATAATATCTGGATCATCTATTTAAATTCACTTGAGGCATATGTCCGCCTGGATAACGCCGACAGCGCAAAAATGACACCTGCTAAACAGACACCAGCCAAAACAATACCATCAGATAAAGTTTCGTATCGACTATTGGCTGTGGACGATAACGATCTAAATCTTGGCCTTTTTCGCTTGTTTCTTACCCAGCTCGGCCACAACGTCACATCCGTCAACAACCCCTTTGATGCAATCGATCTAGTCAAAGCACAATCCTTTGACCTGGTCTTCACCGACATCCAAATGCCTGGCATGAATGGAATCGAAGCAAGCATTCAGATGCGCCGGGATGGTTTTACAGGTCCGATCATTGCCATTACAGCCCATCTATCAAATCTGGATGAGTTTGAAATTGATGCCGCTGAAGTCAATGACGTGCTTATTAAACCCGTCACAAAACCCGACCTCAACAACATTCTAAACCTCTGGCTCGGCGAAAACCCTGACAACTCTATCGAGTCGGTAGAGCCTTCAGCTTATAAAGAGCCTTCAGCGGATAAAGAGCCATCAGCCAATAGAGCGCCTTCAGCGGATAAAGAGCCTTCAGCTTATAAAGAGCCTTCAGCGGATAGAGAGCCCTCAGCGTCAAACAAAGCGCCCATAGTGCAAAGCAAAACAACAGCAGCCCTACAGAGCCCTCTACCTCAAACGGCCCCACAACAAAGCGCAGAACGCCAATCAAACGACATCTATGACCTCGCCCTGGCGTTAGAACGCGCAAACCATTCCAAAGAACTGGCAACTGAAATGTTGCACTTGCTAGTAGAGAGTCTGGATGAAACTTTAGATTATCTAAGCCGCCACGCAGCTGATCCCATCAAACTTGGGCAAGGTCTGCACAAGTTTGCCGGTGGCATTCGATTTTCTGGTGCAGCTCAAGTGGAAGTAGCACTCGAAAATCTACGGGAGAAAGTGCTCGCAAACGATTTTTCGGAAGCCGATATCAATTCACTCAAAGGAAAGATTCAGGATCTGATTGAGTGGAATGATCAGCACCCCACACCCTTCGACTAGGCCAATTCCGCGACAACAAACGCCAGAGCATGATCCTTTTCATCGGATAAGCTGATGTGCCAACGGATAATCCCCTTGTCATTGGCTAGCTTGCCTGCCCCCTGGAACAAGTGTACCTCTGGTTTCCCAGCTGCATCGTGGCCAACCTGTATCGACTGAAAGGTGACGCCCTGTCGCATTCCCGTACCCAGCGCTTTGGCAACCGCCTCTTTTGCGGCAAAACGCTTCGCTAAAAAAAAGACCGGCGCTTTGGCGTTCTGAAATTCAGACATTTCCCTTTCAGCAAGAATTTTTCGAGCAAATCGATCACCAAACCGTTCGTAGCTCTTGCGAATTCTCGAGACCTGCACAATATCGGTACCAACTCCACTGATCATGATCGCCTCCCGGAATTCAGGTGTTGAAAAAGCTCGCGGCTTTTTAATGGCTTATCACCTAACAATCGTGCAATCGCCACCCGTGCTACCTTTCTCGCGACGGATTCGATTTCAGGCAGAGAAAAATCATTATCGGCTATCGCCAAGAGATATTCGCCTTTGTAACTAGAGTCAGTTTTTGAAGTGAGTTCTCGAAAACCTTCATCTGGCACAAAGCGGTACTGCTTGTCCGGCTTAATAAGGTCACCGCTCGAGGCTTCCGTAGCAAAAGAAATGCCGTAGCCTAGTTCATCTAGCAGCAGAAGCTCAAACCGTCTCAAGTGAGCCTGATAATCGGGGGAACCAACGAGGGTCAACAGCAGAGTCTGATAAGCGGCAAACAAACCCGGCGTCTTTTCAAACTTTCCCAGTAAGCGAATTAGCAATTCATTCACATACATACCTAACAGCAATCGGTCGCCGGTCAAATGGTACATTGCACCGGCATCAATTTTGGAAATGGTTTTGAGCTCCCCACGCCCCACATAGGAAACCAGCAAAGGGGTAAACGGCTGCACGGTACCGGATTTTTTGGCACTCCGAGCTCCTCGCTGTACCGCAGCAACGCGACCTTCCTGCTCCGTTAACAACTCTAGAATTAGACTGGTGTCACGATACTTTCTAGCATGCAGTATGTAGGCTGGGGCTAGATCCGGGATGGTGTTAGCCGACATGGGTTAGCCGGGATTCAAACGTCGTCATAACCTAGACTCTTGAGCGCTCGCTCATCGTCAGACCAATTGGCTTTAACTTTGACCCAGAGATTTAACATGACCTTACGATCCAACAAAACTTCAATATCGTGCCGAGCATCTGTGCCAATGCGCTTAAGCTTTTCGCCTTTCCTGCCAATCAGAATGGCCTTTTGTCCATCCCGCTCGACAAACACCACCGCTTCAATATGAATCGTTTTGCCTGAATCTTTAAAAGATTCAATTTGAATGGTTGCTGCATAGGGAACTTCCTCCCCGAGCTGACGCATAATTTTTTCTCTGATGGTCTCAGCAACTAAAAATCGGGTGCTCCGGTCGGTAATTTGATCATCGGCAAAGAGTGCCGCGCCGGGTGGTAATTTGCTCTCGATCAAGGACTCCAGCCGCTCGACATTTTCACCATTCTCCGCCGAAATTGGCACCAGCTCTGCACCGGGAAACTTTTCCTGCAGCCGCGCAAGATATGGCAGGAGCCGCTCCTTGTCTTTGAGCAGATCAACTTTGTTGATCGCAATAATCAGGTGTTCCTTGTGCCGAAGCACTGTCTGGGCGGCAATTTCATCATCGTCATACCAGTCCGTACGGTCGAGTACAAAAACCACTACATCCACATCGCGTACCACCGTCTTGGCACTCTTATTCATGTAGCGGTTAATCGCCCGCGGCTCTTTGCCGTGAATACCGGGCGTGTCAACGTAGAGAAACTGACATTTAGGTGTGGTCTTAATACCTAATAATTGATGCCGGGTTGTCTGGGGCTTTTTTGACGTAATGCTGACCTTCTGCCCAAGAATGTGATTCAACAATGTAGATTTGCCTACATTCGGCCGTCCAATAATGGCCACATAGCCGCAACGATTTTTATCCATGATTCTTATCCACGACCCTTACTCACGACTCTTACTCACGACCAGGGTCCACACCAATTTGAATGAGTGCAGCTTGTGCTGCATTTTGCTCAGCAATTCGTTTGCTTGAGCCAGCGGCAATTACAGCTTCAGGCAAGAGCCGAAAGCTAAGTTTTACAGTAAAGGTCTGGGCGTGCGCCTCTCCCTCGATCTTTGTGACCTCGTAGTCTGGCAAATCTTCCTGTCGACCTTGCAGGTATTCTTGCAAACGAGACTTGGCATCCTTCAAAACCTGATCCAAAGACAAGGAAGCGAGTCGTCCAACAAACCATTTGAGTAGTACCGAGCGCGTGGCTTCAAATCCAGCTTCACGATATATCGCTGCAACAATAGCCTCTAGTGCATCGGAAAGAATGGAATCACGATTATATCCGCCACTCTTCAGCTCACCAGTACCCATGATCAAGAAGTCACTTAGTGCCATTTCACGGGCAATAGCCGCAAGGGTCTTTTGTTTGACCATGAGTGCTCGAAGACGACTTAGCTGTCCTTCTGTTGCATCGGGAAATTGCAGGTAAAGCGCCTCTGCGATGACAAAGTTCAGGGCACCATCGCCGAGGAACTCCAGACGCTCATTGTTGTGAGAGGCAAAGCTACGGTGAGTTACCGCCTGGATCAGATAATCCGAGTTCTGAAACTGGTAACCGATTTTACGTTCAAGTTTCTCAACTTCTGAGGGTGTCAATCGCGAAGCTCTATTTCCTTTTTAAAGGAAGCTATGGCGTCCAGGTTACCCATAACAGAGACGCGTATTTCGTAATCCATAACCAACTGCGTACCATTTTTTGTCCGATTGATCACCATTCGGTCCTCAAGATCGAAGTCCCGTATATTATTCAGCTTCATCCGATTGGCGACAATCTTAGCGATTTCAGCCTTGTTCTTTGCGGCAATTCCGTCCTCGGTGGCTAACTTATCCAGCAGATTTTCAATGGTGTTGTTATCCATATAGTGAGGAAACAATTTGGTTGCGATCGTCAAAATACCGCCAAAAACCAAAATCAGAATTAGCCATCCAGCAAAACCAACCCCACGCTGGCGGAAAGGAAATGATCGCATAACAAACTCCTTTTATTATTGAGTCGTCCGAGTTGAGGGGCTAATCCAGCAGCGTTAACGCGACTGGTTACTCAATCCAACTGTTACGGGAGAAGTCTGGAATATGGAACCCAGGTTCTTTGTGCAGCCAGATCGCAAATGCCTTGCCCACAATCTTATCTTCGGATACTAACCCCCAATAGCGGCTATCGCTACTCTGATCTCGATTATCACCCATCATGAAATAGTGCCCAGGCGGAATAACCCACTCTTTTGATGAGCTGTCATTGTAGATATCCCGATGAATGAGGTGTGTTGTACCGCCAAGGGTTTCCTCCAGGACCTGATACTGAGGTCTACCGGGTGGCAGCGCTGCCACAAAGTTCTGGGGCTGGGCTTCGCCGTTGACAAAAATCTGCTTGTTTTCATAGCGGATGGTGTCCCCGGGTATGCCAACCACTCGCTTAATAAAATACTCGTCTTCATGGGGCGGGATAAACACCATCACCTCGCCATTTTTTGGCATATCAACATCAACAATTTTCGTGCCGATAACCGGCAATCGAAGCCCGTACGCAAATTTATTTACAACAATAAAATCACCGACCAAAAGGGTCGGTATCATGGAGCCCGAAGGAATCATAAATGGTTCCGCGAGAAAGGAGCGGAGCACCAAAACGATGGCAAGAACGGGGAAAAAGGATATTGAGTATTCAACAACAACCGGCTCTTTTAACACTGCCTCTTTATCGGCATCGGATTTTGCTGACTCAGCAGCTGCCACTCGCTTAGGCCGCAGCACCAGAAAATCGATTAGCCAGACCAGGCCCGAAAACAAAGTGCCTAGAACCAGAATTAGCGGGAAGTTAATACTCATCTATCTACCTTTAGCACCGCAAGAAATGCTTCCTGAGGAATTTCGACGTTACCGACCTGCTTCATTCGCTTTTTACCGGCCTTCTGTTTTGCAAGCAGCTTTTTCTTTCGTGATATATCACCACCGTAGCACTTGGCGGTGACGTTTTTCCTAAGGGCTTTCACGGTTTGACGAGCAATAATCTGACCACCGATCGCCGCCTGAATGGCAACATCAAACATTTGCCGCGGAATCAATTCCTTCATTTTTTTTGTCAGAGAAAAACCTTTAGAACGCGAGTCATCCCGGTGAACAATAATGGCCAACGCATCTACCTTGTCGCCATTGATCAGCACATCAAGTCGAACCAGATCCGATGCTTGAAATCGGTCGAATGCATAGTCCAGGGATGCATAGCCACGGCTCACGGATTTCAACCGGTCAAAGAAGTCTAGCACCACTTCATTCATCGGTAGGTCATAGGCAAGTGACACCTGCCGACCGACAAACTGCATATCTTTCTGCACACCACGACGTTCGATACATAGGGTCATAACGCCACCCAGATGTTCATGGGGCACCAGCATATTGGCTCTAACAATTGGCTCGCGCATTTCTTCAACGGTGAATGGGTCAGGCAATTGCGACGGATTGTCGACCTGCAGAATGTCACCGTTCTTGGTGAGCACCTCATAAATCACCGTGGGTGCAGAGGTAATCAGGTCAAGATCGTATTCCCGCTCGAGCCGCTCCTGGATGATTTCCATATGCAGCATACCAAGGAATCCACAGCGAAAACCGTTACCCAGTGCATCGGAGCTTTCCGGTTCATAAACGAGGGAGGCATCGTTTAAGGTCAACTTTTCCAACGCGTCTCTAAAATCTTCAAAGTCATCTGCGCTGACGGTAAACATACCCGCAAATACCTGGGGATGAACCTTCTCAAAACCTGGCAGTGCTGGCACGTCCGGTGTCGAGGCTAGAGTGATTGTGTCACCAACCGGAGCACCTTTAACGTCCTTAATACCTGCCACAAGGAAACCGACTTCACCGGCAAGCAGTTGGCCTGTTTCTTTTCGGTTAGGCGTAAAAATGCCAATGGAGTCAACCTGATGAACCTTACCGAGGGACTTCAAAATAATGCGATCTTTGTTGCTCAACTTGCCTTCGATCACACGAATAAGGGAAACAACACCAAGATAGTTATCGAACCAGGAGTCAATAATGAGCGCCTGGGTATCGGCCTCGCGACTCCCTTTAGGCGGTGGGATCACACGAATGATTTCTTCCAACAATTCTTTGATGCCATCGCCCCGCTTTGCACTCACTCGCAGCGCAGCCGATGCATCAAGGCCAATAATTTCTTCGATCTGTTGGCAAACAGCTTCGGGATCAGACTGGGGCAAATCGATCTTGTTTAAGACCGGCAACACCTCCAAATTCTGCTCAATTGCCGTGTAGCAGTTCGCAACGGATTGAGCTTCAACGCCCTGGGCTGCATCCACCACCAGCAGCGCGCCTTCACAGGCAGCCAAAGAACGGGAAACCTCGTAGGAAAAGTCCACGTGACCCGGGGTATCAATAATATTGAATTGGTATTTATTCCCGTCATCAGAATCGTAATACAGGGTAACGCTCTGGGCTTTAATTGTAATACCGCGCTCTCGTTCGATGTCCATCGAATCAAGCACCTGGTTCGCCATTTCCCTTTCGGTCAATCCACCACACATCTGAATAAAGCGATCGGCCAGGGTCGATTTACCATGGTCAATATGGGCAATAATGGAAAAATTTCGGATGTACTTAGATTCAAACATTCTGGGAGCAGGAGGCTCTGGCGCAAAGCGCAGCAGTCTAGCGTAAACCCTTGTTCTTAGCCAGAATCACCGCTTTTTCTTCCGCCGATTCAAGACGGCAAACAAGGTCTTTTGATGAATAACTTCAGATCCCGACCGGCGGTGCTCGGAGATAGCCTCAAAACCTGAGTTACCGCAATCTCCACAGCACAGCCAATATGGGGACGTCGACCCGACGCCCTATTCCACAATCTTAATGGCGAGAAACTCCGGCCGACCATTTCTGACTACTCGGACCGGGACCGGTACATTGGCTGGCAAGTCCCGAAGTTTTGCTACAAATGCATTTGAGTCACGGATCTTGTCACCATCAATATTGGTGACCACGTCACCGCGACGCATACCCGCTTCTTGAGCAGGCCCTGGTGCCACACGGCTGACGACAACACCCTGATCTATGGAGAGTTGGTCTCGCAGTTGAGAAGGCACATCTTCAACATTAATGCCCCAACGATTTTCTAACGGAGTGCCATTCACTCGGCCGATGCGCTCTTCACGGTCCGGCAACAAGCCAATCATCACCGCGAGGGTTTGAGGTTTTCCGTTTCGAACAATTTCGACATCAACCGTTGATTCCGCTTTGGTTCGGCCGACGATATGAGGTAAATCTGAGGATAGGTCTATATCTTTGCCGTTAAACTTAAGAATGATGTCACCTTCTTTAAGCCCGCCTTTTTCTGCTGGGCTATCGGCCAATACCTGGGTAATTAACGCACCGGTAGCTCTGTCCAGACCAAAGGATTCTGCCAGATCACGGTCAACCCGCTGAATCAAAACACCCAACCAGCCCCGCGACACAGAACCTTTTTCTTTGAGTTGTTCTACTACTTCCATCGCAACATCAATTGGGATCGCAAAGGACAAACCCATAAAACCGCCGGAACGGGTAAATATTTGAGAGTTAATCCCGACTACTTTACCGTCCAAATCAAACAGTGGGCCACCAGAGTTGCCAGGATTAATCGCCACATCTGTCTGAATAAAGGGTACATAGTTACCATTTTCATCGGGCAGACTACGTCCCTTGGCACTGACGATGCCAGCGGTAACAGACAGTTCAAAACCAAATGGCGAGCCGATTGCAACAACCCACTCGCCCACCTTCAACTTTTCTGAACTACCCAGGCGAACCGTCGGCAGATCAGTCGCGTCAATTTTTAACAGGGCAAGATCCGAAGCAGGGTCCGATCCAATCAACTTTGCCTCCCGTTCTCGTCGATCGCTGAGCGCCACAATAATCTCGTCAGCATCTTCGACGACATGATTATTGGTCAGGATGTATCCATCTGAGGAAATAATAAACCCCGAACCAGCGGCCGGTCTGGGCTGACTACGATCAGGGGAATTTTCAAAGAAGCGGCGGAAAAACTCCGGTACATCCTCTCGGTTATAACCCTCAAATTGTCTGTTAGGCGTCTGTTGTCTTGTCGCTGTAATGTTAACAACCGCAGGAGAAGCCTTCTCAACGAGTTCTGTAAATTCCGGAAAGGATGCGGCGCTTAAGGACGCCGACACAAACAATAAACTAGCAAAAATTACGATGGTAGAACGAACTGATCTCAACATGAAAACCTCAAAATTTAGCTTCTTTGCGCCCCGCTCGACTCTTCAATTATAAGAGCATCTGGACTTAGGCGCTGACATAACGCCATACCTAATGTAAAACCACTAAAAACCAAAATGATTCCGTACCAATCGCCTGAGTGAAGCCAATCTGCGATGAACGCCATAACGATGGCCATCAATATCGGCAGCATCAGAGAATTGAACAAAGCATAGGACTGATCAAATGAACTCAAGTTCAATTGCACATCCTGTTTATACTTACCTGTGACTGTAATTTGTTTAGATTTGCTGGACGCGCAACCCTGGCAACTATCGCAGCCTGCGTCGAATTCGATCAGCGTAGTTTGATTGTCCCAGGCGATTGCCCGACCAACTTTATGACTCATGGGAGGCGTTGAATATGCGCTTTAATAGATGACAGGTTCAACGGATTCTGCAACGCGTTTAGCCGTATCAAGCGGAACCTCACCTACCACGGTAATTTGTTCGGACGATCCCTTTATGGGGCGACTCAGGACCACTGTACCGCCGACGATGGTTTGCACATCTCCGAGGGAGTTACCGCGTTTTTCAACAAAGACCGATAAGGTTGCAACGCCATCGGTAAATACCATGCCGCCACCATCCGGCGCACTGACCTGACGAAAACCTCTCGGCATCCAATTGACTCGCCAGCTTGGAGGCTGTTGGGCAGCAGCCTGGGCAACAACATTTTGTGGCGTCAGCAACTCATGCTCAAAAACATTTTCACCACTAATAGACGCCGTCAACAATTCAGGGGCGATATCGTCACCAATATTCACGTCTGTGAACTGAAAAAGTTCGAGCACACGGCCATTATTGACTAGATTCGAACGCAGCAATAAGCCCGTCTCTTCGTCCAACCAAAGACGATAACCGTATCGATCGCTATTTTTAGGGGAAATGCTGATTCGAATCGCCCGACGATTAGCAATTCTGCCGGTGCCGTGTAAGCCTATGTCATAGTTCGAATGATTCTCGACTAAATTTCGATTAAAACTGTGGGTAAAGGGCCCGCGGGGTAAGGCATGGGGCACCACTGAATTATCGTCTGGATGCAAACACACAGCATGATCGTTATGACGAATAATTTCCCGCTCAGCACCAGATAAATTAGTCATCCGCTCTACTACTTCATCATCTTTAAACTGATGGGCCACCTGTATGGTGTCGAACCGGGCGCCACGCATATAGATGAACGTTCCAGAATAAGTTTCTTCACGCAGGGCATCGCCCATTTTTTCGAGCCATGCAACCGCCTGGGTCTGCTCATCGTCGGCAAAAACCGAAAGTGGCATCAGTAGCAGCGTAAACGCTAGTCTCTTAAACATCACCGAAAACCTCTGGTCCTACTGACCAGCCTTAGGCTGGTAATTGACAGTACGGGCGTTGCTATTCAATCGGCTCATACGATCGTGGCGCATCAGGTATTCACGGAGTTGTTGCTGTTTCACTTCGTCCAATTCTCGAAGTTCCAATTCATCCTCACTAAAGGCTGTGTCTCTGGAGGGCTGAAAAGCCTCATCAGCGATTGAGGTCGAAACGGTTTGGGCATCAATGACTGTGGGGGATTTAGTCGTCACCAGATCCGGCGCAACTGAATCGCTCGGCTGGTTCATATTTACACCTACCAGCACCGCGACAACCAAAGAGGCCGCCACCGCAAGCCCGGAAGCTTGACGCTGCCAACCTGGTCGCTGGACCGGTGCAGCCCCGTGGGCTTCTTCTTCGTCGATCGCCGCACTGATTCGCTCGTGCAACGAAATATGCTGAGTTTCAGACAAATGATGATAGCCCTGACTCACTGCACGGATTTGCTGATAGCGCACCCAGGATAATTTTAGATCGCCGTCCTCAGCTTCCTTGCCATCCTGGCTAAAGCTTCGAAGTAAACGGTGCACCTCAATTTCACTGGCTTCATCATCCAATAAGGCTGAGATGGATTGTTTCAAATGTTCTGCCACAGATACTATCCCTTTTCTATCCCTGCTATTTTTTTCTCGATCGCTTCTCGTGCTCTGAAGATGCGTGACCTGACGGTGCCAACCGGGCATTCCATCACATCCGCAATCTCCTCATAACTCAGACCTTCAAATTCCCTTAAAGTTACCGCGACTTTTAAATCTTCTGCTAAATCGTCGATAGCTTTATACACTACAGCCTCAAGTTGATCCGTCGCAAGGCTGTTTTCTGGGTTCACCATGTCACTCAGCGAGTCCTGGTAAATCCCATCCGCCAGATCAACGTCAACGTCCGAATCCGGCGGTCTCCTGGATCTCGATACGAGGTGATTCTTCGCTGTATTAATCGCAATCCGATACAACCAGGTGTAAAACGCACTGTCTCCTCGGAACCTTGGTAATGCTCTGTAGGCCTTTATAAATGCCTCTTGAGCCACGTCTTGGACCTCATCTTGGTCCCTCAAATAGCGACCGACAAGGCCTACAATTCGATGCTGATACTTTAAAACCAATAAATCAAAGGCACGCTTATCGCCACGCTGTACGCGCTCAACGAGTTGTTTATCTGTTGATGATTCTTCCGCCACCGGCGCTCCCTTGACCGTCACAGGATATTCCGCCGGTTTCGTTACCTACTAATAGACCACCATTGGTAAAATTAGTTCGCAAACCGGCTCAAAAGCCGCGGGATCATAACATCCTTCCACCGCCTTCGCCGTCGGGTCTGTTGCCTTCGATGGGTTTTCGGTACTCTTGCGCAACTTTTTTGTGGTAAATCGACCTTGAGTGAACGAGTACACGAACACGACGTCCTGATTATTGGCAGTGGTGCGGCGGGAATGACAACAGCCCTGCAACTAGGCTCAGACTTTTCCATTGCGATGATCAGCAAAGATGTCACCAACGAGGGCTCCACCTATTACGCCCAGGGTGGCGTAGCGGCGGTGCTGGATGAATATGACAGTATCGAATCCCATATAGAGGACACGCTCAATGCGGGTGCAGGACTCTGTCACGAGGATGTGGTTCGCTTTACCGTGGAGAGAAGCAGTGCCGTGATTGATTGGTTGGTCTCTCTGGGGGTCGAATTTGATACAGAAACCCAGGCCGATGGTCGAAAAGACTTTCACCTCACCAAGGAAGGCGGTCACAGCCACAGGCGTGTGATCCACGCGGCGGACGCCACGGGTCGTGAAATTGCCATGAAACTACAGGCTCGGCTGTTACAGCACGAGAACGTGTCTATTTTTGAACGCTATGTCGCCGTTGATCTAATTACCCAGGACAAAATTGGCCAACCGGGCAACGCCTGTATTGGCGCGTATGTGTTAAATCTCGTCAGCGGTGAAATAGAACTATTTCGCGCCCGATATGTGATTTTGGCCACCGGCGGTGCCAGTAAAGTCTATTTGTACACGAGCAACCCGGATACCGCCTCGGGAGATGGGATCGCAATGGCCTGGCGCGCGGGATGCCGAGTGGCCAATATGGAATTTAACCAGTTCCATCCGACCTGCCTGTATCATCCAGAGGCCCGCTCCTTTTTGATCAGTGAGGCCCTACGAGGCGAGGGGGCCATTCTGACCCTTCCCGACGGCAGTCGCTTTATGCAGCATTTTGACGAACGTGCGGAGCTAGCGCCGAGGGATATTGTCGCACGGGCAATCGACCACGAAATGAAACGACTAGGTTGCGACTGTGTTTATTTAGATATCAGTCATCAGGACCCTGAGTTTATAAAGAGCCATTTCCCGACCATCTATGAACGATGCCTGGGCTACGGTATCGATATTACCGTCGAACCGATTCCAATTGTGCCGGCCGCCCATTACACCTGCGGCGGGATTGTGACGAATACCCACGGTCAAACGGATATTCCAAATCTTTATTCCGCCGGCGAATCAACCTTTACCGGCCTGCACGGGGCAAACCGTATGGCCAGTAACTCTCTATTGGAATGCATGGTGTTCGCTAAGGCCGCGGCGGAACATATACAGAAAAACCCCGTCGAACGGTCAAATTGGGAGATTCCTTTTTGGGATGATAGCCAGGTCACAGACTCCGATGAGGACGTCATCATTTCCCACAACTGGGACGAATTACGGCACTTTATGTGGGACTACGTGGGGATTGTACGTACCAATAAGCGGCTCCAACGCGCTAGACGGCGGGTGCAATTACTCAGCCAGGAGGTCACCGAGTATTACAGCAATTATAAGGTCAGTAGTGACCTGATTGAATTGCGCAATCTGATCACCGTGGCGGATTTAATTATTCAATCGGCCATTCGCCGCAAAGAGAGCCGCGGCCTGCATTACACGCTGGATTATCCCCTAATGTCTCCTCACGCGACGGACACCATTTTGGTACCACCGAGATACGGATAGCCAGGGGCCAGTGCTTTGGACAGTACTCTGGGAAGAGTGTAGCAAGACAAATGCCCTGAGTTTACGGTGCTCCGTAGCTGTTACGGCATCAAAGAAAATTGCACTCTCAAAGCGGTCTCTGCCATCGGAAAAACCAAGGCTGACTATCCAGGGCAGCACCACCTGTTCGCCTGCCTGGATAACCTTACGCATTCTGCCGTCCGCAAGGGTTAGCCACCAGCTGCCTGACTCAAATTGAAGTCGAATGATGCTATCTGGGCTCCGCCGAAGACTGCGCTTGAGCCAATCACTAACACTCAATAGCACAACCGGGGTGGCGGCAATTTTCATTTCCAACGGCACACCGCTCAGCCAGAGTGCAACGAGGGACGCAACGCCTATTAACACAATGCAGGCCAGCTGAAATTGGGAAACACCTGGGGATAAGTCCAGGGTCACCTGTTACTCGGGCTTTGGTTCTGGTTCTGGTTCAGGCTTGGGCTGGACCCGGGCAAGCATAAACTTTACCAGAGCATCGAGTTCGGGGTCGTCGGATTCAGCTTTTCGGCTAAACCAGAGCAGTAGGTCCGGATCTTCTTGCTCCAATAAACGTTGGAACGCAATCTGTTGGTGCTCAGGTAAATCCCGATATACCTCATCAAAAAAAGGTAGCATCATCAGATCCAGCTCAAGCATGCCGCGACGACTTCGCCACCGCATCCGATTGAGTTTTTCTTCTTCTGTCAGCATAGAAACTTGAGACTTAAGTTAGAAGCCAAAATTATAACTCTTCTAAGACCACAGAATGTAAACTGCGCACTATGAACAATTTAACTTTACTCAAACAATTTGGTTTTTTTGCCGTTACCGGCCGCGACGCCCAAAAGTTTCTCCAGGGGTACACCACCTGTGATTTGGAGGAACTACTGGCAGACCAGGTCAGTGCTGGTGCCATCTGCAACATCAAAGGCCGTATGGTCTGCAATTTCCTGATATGTCGGGAAGACAGCGGCTTTTTAGTTCGAACCCATCGAGATCTGGTTGCGCCGGCTATGGCCTTCCTCAGCAAGTACATTGTGTTCTCAAAGGCAGAACTTGAGGATCGGACTGATGCCACGCACTGCTACGGACTGACAACCGAAGGGGAGAACTTCCCACAGGAAAAAGGTCAAATAGCGACAATCCCAGACGGACAAATACTTAAAGTCAGCGATGCTCCCCGCTATGAGTTCTGGTCCAGGGCAACACTCGAGGCAAATGGTGATGCTCACCGGTGGAAGCAGTCAGAACTCAGCGAAGGTGTGGTTTGGGTCGATGGGACCTCCGCCGAAGAATACATCCCCCAGACATTCAATCTTCACGGCCTGGGCGGCATTAGCTTTAGCAAAGGCTGCTATCTAGGCCAGGAAATTGTGGCAAGAATGCAATATCGGGGCGAACTTAAGAACCGCCTGCATCTTGGCCAATCTGAAAAGACTCTCGCAGCGGGGACAAAAGTTTTAAATCCCGCGGGCCGGCCCGCCGGGGCTATCGTTTCCAGTGATGGAGATCGCTTTGCCGCCGTGCTTCGGGCGGGAGAATCTGCTTACTCTCTCGAAGACGGAACGTCGATAAAGGTCACCGAACTGGCTTGAAGTCTGTTTGCCTTGGACTATACCTAAAGGAGTGATTCTCATCTTATTAGGAACCCCTCCCGGTGCAACAAAACCTAGACGACATCCGCAACGAACTTCTCGACGCTATCAAAAATGACGGCCTTGTCTTACCCACCATGCCCGAGGTTGCACTACGCCTACGCGAGGTTGCAGAGGATGAAAATGCCAATGTGCAGTCAATCGCAAAGGTTATCGGAAATGATGCAGCCTTAACCGCTCGCATCATTCGAATTGCCAACAGCCCTTTAGTACGCGGCGTTCAAACCGTTGAAGACTTACAGATGGCCGTCAGCCGCATGGGAATGGAATACACGGCAAATCTGGCGATAGGCATTGCTATGGAACAACTCTTTCAGGCCACATCCGACGCTGTAGACGAACGGATGCGAAAGACCTGGGCACACTCAACCGATGTAGCTAGCCTAAGCCATGTCCTGTGTCAGCACTTCACAGACCTGAGACCAGATCAAGCAACGCTTGCGGGGTTAATCCACGAAATTGGCAAACTACCAATTCTTGCCTGGGCTGACGAACACGACTGGGATGAAGCCACAATCGATGAAGTCACCGAACAACTCCATCCTGAATTTGGTCGTATGATTCTGGAGGCCTGGGACTTCCCGGAAGAATTGCTTGATGTACCCCTTAGATACACTCAATTTGATCGCCTGGTGGAAGCCGCTGACTACGTTGACGTTGTCATGGTCGCAAATCTACACAGCTATGCGGGGACAGATCATCCCTACAGTTCTCTGGACTGGACCAAAATCCACGCGTTTGAAAACCTGGGCATCGATATTGATGTAGTCATGGAAGACGAATCTGAAATTGAGCAGGAAGTACAAGCCGCTAAGGGTTTACTCACCTAACAATTCTCGTAGCGCCACCAGTATCGCGATGCCTTTTTCACAGGGATCGCCCGATGAAATTTGCCAACAGGTCGACAGAGTCGCATCAATATACGTGACCGCCATCAGGGTTTTAGCGCTCGAGGGCAAGACTGTGGCCGCCACCTCACATCTTCGGCGCAGTAGTCTGAGCCTGTCCTGATGGGTGATGTCACCAGCGACTTCATCCTCCAAAAAATTATGTAAGAATCGACCGGCTTCTAGCACTGCTGGGCCAATCACTCCCTTGGGGTCAATGATTTTCCAACGGTCTCCATCCAGCAGAATGTTTTCATGATGGCAATCGCCATGCAGCATACAATCGGGAAGGCCTCTTAGAGGCTCAAACAATGTTTGCGCCTGTTCGATGTGAGAAAGAAAGTTCGAATCTACCGAGCCGCTATTCCGATACTCCTTAAAGGCCTTTGACAGCCACTCATCGAACCGCGGCAATCCATCTGGGCATATTGGCCGGGGTAGATCCCGGTGTAAGGTTAAGGCTGCCTTAATCGCCGATTCATCACGGATCGATTGCCGCAGCGTCGTGCCTGGATTCAGTCTTTCCAACACAATCCCATAGCCGGCTGGTTCGTTTTCAAGCAAGCGCGCGACCGGTGCCTTTGCGGTGAGATAGGCTTTTAACGCTATGGCTTCAGTGATTTGTTCAGGGTGCGGATGACCCATTTTTAGCACCAGGGACCGACCCGACGTATCTTGAACAAAATAGACCTGATTAGTCGGCCAGCCAACTTTTGCAGCGTCTATCACGGTCAATCCCCATCTCTCAAGATAATCGGCCAGAAGCCCAGGGTAGTTTTGAATCCATTCCTCAGCGGAGTCAGGAAAGATCTTCCGAATCGCCTTAAGGGATGACTCAGTCAACTCCATTGCTATTAGCTATCCTGAAACAACTTTTGAATCGCAGAAAAATCTTTTCGACCATGGCCGGATTTTCTTAAGTTCAAGTAAAGGTTTCTGGCAAGGGAACCCATGGGTGTCGCTGCCCCTTTGTCCATGGCAGCTTCCATTGCAAGCCCCAGGTCTTTAATCATCAGATCGACAAGAAAGCCGCCCTCGTAATCCTTAGACGCTGGCGCATTCTCCATCACGCCGGGATAAGGGTTGTAGACTTCAAGGGCCCAGTTTCCACCTGAACTCTTGCGCATAATCTCTGACAGTACAGACGCGTCAAGCCCATTATCAACACCCAGTTGCAGGGCTTCTGCAGTCCCGGTCATCAGTACCGACAGGAGCATATTGTTGCAAATTTTAGCAACCTGGCCGGCACCAGCTTCTCCAGCATGGAAGATGTTTTTACCCATGTCTTCTAAAATGGGACGCGCTTGTTCTAAACCCTCGTTACTGCCGCCGACAATAAAAGTTAGAGTGCCGTTTACAGCCCCACCAACACCGCCGGAAACCGGTGCGTCAATCATAGTGACACCTTTCGCTTCGGCACCAGCAGAAACCTGACGAGCAGTTTCTGGGGCGATGGTACTGCAGTCAATGACCAGAGTAGAAGCTGATAGGTGATTCAGAATTCCGTTCTCCCCGAGATACAACGTGGCAACGTGAACTGATGCCGGCAGCATGGAGATAAATACATCAACGTCCGTAGCGGCAATGGCTGCCGAGCTGGCGACGGTTGCCCCGGCCTTTTCTGATTGGCTAATCAGCTCCGGGACCAGGTCAAATACTTTGACCGAGTGACCTGCCTTTAAGAGATTGGCTGCCATTGGACCGCCCATATTACCAAGACCTACAAATCCGATTGTTGCCATTTTTTATTCCTCTTTAATCATTGAAAATAGTCCGCATTCGCCAATGAAGTCATAGTGGCTCGCAAACGCCAAACCATGTGTTCTGCCTCAGACCTTTAGAAAAACAAAACTCTATGAATAAGTGTTTCGGGCTGTCAGCGGGAATTCTTTGCTCCGCTGCTTGTGGCCCTCCGCTGCTTGTGGTCCTCCGGGCTACCCGAACCAGGTCGTGAGCCCCTTCGGGTCTCTCGACACGTCATTCGGCACTGCGCTTTTATGCTGCGCAACGAACACCCACTGACTCAGTTACCTCCAAACAGTTCTAATCTAGATCGTTGAGCGGATGTGTATCCCAGGGGGATGTAAAATGCGCATCAATATATTCTTTTGGCACCGCTCCCATCTCCGCATGCTGCCATTTCGGCTCGCCGTCTTTATCAATTAATAATGCTCTGACGCCTTCCGCAAAATCACGGTGACGACTGCATTGGGTGGCGAGTGTCAGCTCCTGGATGAGCATGTCTTTTAGGCCCATGGTTTTAGCGCGGCGGAACTGTTCAACAATAATTTGTGCTGTGGTTGGTGCGCCGTTTGAGAAAGTAGCAGCGGCCTTGGCCAACCAGGGGTTCTCTGCAAATTTGGGTAGCGCATCAACAAAACTTGCTACGGGATTCTCAGCTGACAAGCATTGAGTCATAACGTCTTTGATCAGCGCTTCATGTTCTTCGAGCTGACTGGCGGGAAACTCTCCTGTGTCTTTGTGAACTTCAAGAACCGTCGTGATTCCTGCGCTTGGATCAGCCGCGTCAACCTGCTGTAAAAGTGCCGCCAGGGTTTCTGCTTTGTACTCGTTGAGAAGCAGATGATTCACTAATCCCACCTTTTGTGCGTCCGCGCCGTTAATTTGCGCTCCTGTTAAGGCAAGGAAATTGGCGAAGTATTCCGGCATCTGCACAAAAGACCAGGTAGCACCGGCATCGGGGATTAAACCAATGGTGATTTCCGGCATGGCAATACGGGTTTTTTCAGTACCAATTCGATACTGGCAGGCAGAGGCAATACCGAGCCCGCCCCCCATAACAACGCCGTGACCCCAGACGATGGTGGGTTTGCTATAGGTATGAATCAGGTAATCGAGTCGATATTCGCGTTCGAAGAATGCTTCACAATAGGGGCAAGGACCGCCGGGATGCTCAACCATATCGTGATACAGATTTTGAATATCGCCACCGGCACAAAAAGCTCTATCCCCTGCGCCTTCGAACCAGACAAAAGCGACTTCGGAATCCTGTTCCCATGCCTGTAGCTGATCCGTCAGCAGATCAACCATATTGAGAGTTAAGCTGTTGAGGGTTTTCTCTACATTCAGCGTGGCAATTCCAGCAAAACCTCCTTCAGTCAGAGGTTCCCTGCGAAAAAGTACTTCGCTCATTAGGTGTTCGTCCAAACAGGTTTACGCTTTTCTAAAAATGCATTGACGCCTTCAGCCTGGTCTTTGGTGTCAAACAGATCAACAAAGGCATCTCGTTCCGTCCCGTAGGCATCGGTGATAGCACCGGATCGAGCCGCCATGATCAAGCCTTTACAGGCAGTCACACTGGTAGGACTTTGATTTTCAACTTTTGCGGCCAAGGCAAGTGCAGCACCCAGGCTGGCGCCCTGGGGCACAACTTCTTCCACAAGGCCAATTTGTAGGGCTTTTTCTGCATCAACACGCTCGCCACACAAAATCATTCGCTTTGCCCAGCCCTCGCCAACCGCCCAGGAAAGGTGCTGGGTGCCGAGACCGGAAGGCAATAAGCCGACGGTCGCTTCCGGCAATGCCATGACAGCCTGGGCTTCTGCAATTCGAATATCACAGGCCAGTGCACATTCAAGTCCGCCACCCATCGCATAACCGTTAATGGCCGCAATCGAGACGCCACGAAATTTACTCAGGGCTTCAAAGGCCGCGCCAAACTTATCAGCGAGATCCCGGGCAACGGCCTTGTCTCCCGAGGCAAACATTTTTAAGTCAGCACCGGCGGAGAAAAACTTCTCGCCCTGTCCGGTGATCACAATGCTGTAGCACTCATCATCTTGATTCAATTGCTCAACCATTTCTTTCATGGCTGTCAGGTTATCGCTATCCCAGGTGTTAGCAGATGGATTATTGATGGTGAGCAAGGCCGTATGACCGCGCATTTCTAGTAGAAGTTTATCTGTCACTTTAGGCTGTCCTGTACTTGTTAAACGCTATTAGGAGTTAGAGAAGATTCAAGCAGAGGCCGAATCTTTTGCTGGTTCTGCCAGGTTCTTAAACGCTTCTGCGGCAAGCTCGTAGGAGCGAATTCGCTTGGGATGTTCAAACACCGAAGACACAATCATCAACTCGTCTACCTGGGTTTCTTCAATAAATGACTTCAGTTTGGTCTCAACCGAGCTAGCTGAACCCACCGCAGAACATCGACTAATGTCATGCACCATTTGTTTTTCACCCGAGCTTAAACTCTCTTCGAAGCCTTCCACAGGCGGTGGAAGTTGACCCGGTGTCCCCCTGCGCAAATTAACAAAAGATTGCAGCGAAGAAGATCGTAAGTAGTGTGCTTCCTCGTCGGTATCCGCCGCGCAAATATTGAAGCCCAACATGACATAGGGCTTGCTGAGCTGTTCAGAGGGTTTGAATGTCTCACGATAAATCTTAATTGCATCATCCATTTGCGCGGGCGCAAAATGCGAAGCAAAGGCAAAGGGCAATCCAATCATCGCCGCTAGCTGGGCGCCAAACAAACTGGAACCAAGAATCCAAAGTGGCACATTGGTATCAGCGCCGGGGGTGGCAATAACTCGTTGACCCTCGACGGGTTTCTTTAGGTAATACTGAAGTTCCATGACATCCCGGGGGAAGTCCTGGACATCTCCCGTTAACGTGCGTCGCAACGCCTGCATGGTAATTTGGTCCGTACCCGGCGCTCGCCCAAGGCCCAGATCAATTCGATTGGGATAAAGAGATGCCAGGGTACCAAACTGCTCTGCGATCATCAGCGGCGCATGGTTCGGAAGCATGATGCCACCGGCACCAACTCGAATCGTTGCTGTGCCACCGGCTAAATGCCCAATCACCACAGCAGTAGCTGAGCTCGCGATGCCGCGCATATTGTGATGTTCAGCAACCCAGTATCGATTGTAACCCCAGGCCTCAGCGTGCTGAGCAAGATCAAGTGAATGTTGTAATGCCTCACTAGCGTTACTTCCCATCACAATGGGGGCAAGGTCAAGAACAGAGTGTTTAGTCATAGGAGAATCGTCTACAAAATTGCTTCGGGGTCAGCCATCGAGAGCAGTCGCCTCGATATAATCAGCCGCATAATTTCGTTAGTGCCTTCTAATATCTGATGGACACGGGTATCCCGAATATATCGCTCGAGGGGATACTCCTGCATATAGCCGTACCCACCATGCAGTTGTAGCGCCTCATTACAGACCTTAAAACCAATATCTGTGGCATAACGCTTTGCCATCGCGGAATAGGTTGACGCCTCGGGATGTTGCTGGTCAACCTTAAATGCCGCCAAACGCACCATTTGTCGGGCTGCCACCAATTCCGTCACCATATCCGCCAGTTTAAATTGTAACGCCTGAAACTCACTCAAACTTTGACCGAACTGCTTTCTCTCCAACATATATTGTTGGGCTCGATTGATCGCCGCTTGAGCTGTACCAATAGAGCAAGTCGCAATATTAATTCGACCACCATCCAAACCCTTCATGGCAATTTTGAATCCGTCACCTTCTTTACCCAATCTGTTAGAGACCGGTACTGCAACATTTTCAAAGGTAATTTCCCGGGTAGGCTGACTATGCCATCCCATCTTTTCTAGGTTCTGACCATAGGAGATGCCGGGCGAGTCAGCAGGTATCACCAGGGTAGAGATACCTTTTGCGCCAGCCTCTCCGGTGCGGAGCATGACAACCAGTACGTCGGTCTCACCGGCGCCGGATATAAACATCTTGCTACCATTCACAATGTACTGATCACCTGACAATTTAGCCTGGGTGCGAATTGACGCCGCATCAGATCCGGCACCGGGTTCAGTCAGACAATAACTTGCTAACTGTTCACCGGCGACAAGCCCGGGGCAGAATTTGGAAACCGTGGCCTCATCACCATATTCGGCAATGATCCACGTTGTCATATTATGAATGGATATAAATGCCGTGGTCGAGGTACAACCCATTGCAAGTTGCTCTAGCACCATACTCGAATCCAGCCGAGGCAAACCAAGACCGCCCACCTCCTCCGGACAATAGAGCCCGCAAAAACCTAATGCACCGGCGTCCTTGATGACGTCCCGGGGAAAAATATTTCCCGCATCCCACTCGGCGGCGTTCGGCGCCAGTGCCTTATCGGAAAACGATCGGGCCGCATCCCGATAGGCCACTTGATCTTCTGTAAGGTCAAAATCCATCTCGTTACTTCAGGCTAATGGTCATATTGGCGGTGGCGACAGCGTCACTACTAAACCAACGGGCTGTAATGGTTTTTGTCTCGGTATAAAAACGGATTGCCTGCTTACCATAGGCATGCTGGTCGCCATAGAACGAACCTTTCCAACCAGTAAAGGAAAAGAAGGGTAGTGGCACAGGAATTGGGATATTTATGCCCACCTGGCCCACTTCAATTTCGCTTTGGAATTTTCGGGCCACGCCACCACTAGAAGTAAAAATCGAAACACCATTACCGAATGGGTTGGCGTTAATGGTTTCAATTGCGTCTTCTAACGAATCGGCATTCATCGCAACCAACACAGGGCCAAAAATTTCATCGGTGTAGATTGTCATGTCGGCGGTGACGTCCTTGAACAGCGTGGGCCCAATCCAGTTACCGTCCGGTAGACCTTCAACAGCACAATCGCTGCCATCCAACAAACACTCAGCACCCTCCTCTTTACCTTTTTGGATGTAGCCAAGGATGCGATCCCGGGCCTGCGCACTAATTTGTGGCCCATAACCCGCACCATTGTCGTCCCAGGCACCGGGTCGAACCTTGGCCATTGCTTCTGCCACATCAGGAATCCAGGCCTGCGCCTCACCCACAAACAGTGCAACGGAAATTGCCATACAGCGCTGACCCGCAGCGCCAATAGAAGCGCCTACCAATGCGTTGATTGCCTGATCTTTAGTTGCATCGGGCATGATCACCATATGATTTTTGGCACCGGCCATACACTGCACTCGCTTCAAGTGATCGGTGCCGAGTCGATAAACATGCTGGCCAACAGGCACAGATCCAACAAAAGAAATCGCTTTAGTATCCTTGTGAGTAATCAAAGCATCCACCTGGTCTTTACCACCGTGAACAAGCTGAACCAGGTCTTTAGGAAAGCCACACTCGTAGAACAACTCAATAAGACGATTGGGTGTCATTGGATCCTGCTCAGAAGGCTTTAGAACAAAGGTATTACCGCAGGCGATGGCCATGGGGAACATCCAAAGCGGAATCATTGCAGGAAAGTTGAACGGGGTAATCCCAACACAAACACCGAGGGGTTGAATTAAACTGTAGGTATCAATTCCCCGGGCGACGTTTTCGGAGGTCTCACCCATCATCATGGCGGGCACATTACAGGCTTGTTCCGCGACTTCTATCCCACGCCAGACATCTCCCTGGGCATCAGCAAAGGTCTTACCGGTTTCCTGGGAGAGGATCTCAGCAATTTCATCCTGCTTCTCCTTTAACAGCATCTGATATTTCATCATCATTCGAGCACGTTCCGGTGCTGGAACCTGACGCCATAACTCGAAGGCGGTCTTTGCTGCGGCAACAGCTCGATCAATTTCCTCCAGCGGGGTAACCGGCGCTTCAATCAGCACTTCCTGGGTGGCTGGATTGGTCACGGCAATCGTTTGGGTTGCGCTGCTCGGGCGAAACGCCCCGTCTACATAGTTATCCAGTACTTTTGCCATGGTGATTCCTTTGCCGTTTAAATGGAGATAATCACATCATAAAAGATGCATTGTTGCAGGTGTACAGGCTACTATGCATCCTAATACTGCATTATTGCAGGCATACTCGTCGTAAAACTTGCAGCCATCAGCTCCATAGCCAGGACCTAATTTGGACCACAGCATACAGAATTGGGACGACTTTCGAATCTTTCTTGCGGTCGCCAGGCACAATAGCCTTGATGCCGCTGCTGTAGGGCTTCATCAGGACGCCACTACCCTGGGTAGGCGAATCCGCCGGCTGGAAAAGGACATCGGTGCCACACTACTGGAGCGCTCTAGAAAAGGGCATCTGTTAACCAGCGTCGGTGAATCCCTCTTTAATCAAGCGGAACAGATAGAACATCTGGTCGCCGAGGCTCAGGAAAAGATTGGCGGCGAAGCCCAACAGGTGACGGGCACCGTTCGCCTCAGCGTAACGGAAGCCTTTGGCAACGTTGTGATTGCGCCTGCCCTCGGCGGCTTCTTTCAGAACCAACCCGGCCTTAATATTGAACTGGTGGCGACAAGCGGGTTTCTGAGCGTATCCAAACGAGAAGCCGATCTAGCGGTTTTGTTAACCCGCCCGACCAGAGGCAGGCTCAAAATTCAAAAACTCAGCGACTATCAGCTGCAGCTTTATGCAACAGCCGAATACCTAGAAAAAAATGGCACGCCAACTTCCACCGATGAAATTCAAGATCACACCCTGATCGGTTACGTCGATGATCTAATCTACTCTCCCAGCCTGCGTTACTATGATGAAATTGGTTCTGGACTCTCTCCGAGTCTCACCAGTTCAAGTTTGCTCGCACAAAAACAATTAGCCTGTAGCGACTGTGGCATTGCCATGCTGCCCCGTTTTGTCGGCGAAGCTGAACATAAGTTGGTCAGTGTCTTGGCCCAGGAAGTGTGTATCACGCGAACCTTTTGGCTAGCGGTCCATGAGGACATTGCTGAGCACGCACGAATCAGGGCTGTGAAAGAGTTCCTCCTGGATCTAGTCGCAACCTGTAACCTGGATCATCGTTAGCCCTATTGGTAAACCCGCTATCCCTTTTGTAAGCTTGTCACCCAGACGTTCATCGGAGTCACGATATGTCCACTCAATATACAAACCCAACCAGCATTGACCTAAATGGCAAGACATACAGGATATACGGTTCAGAACATCTGGAATTCCCAACGGAGAGACTGCCTTACTCGCTAAAAATACTGCTGGAAAATCTACTGCGGCACGGCAAAGAAAATTTTGTGACCGACGATGATATCGAAGCACTGGCAAACTGGGATCCACTGGCGGAGCCCGATAAAGAGATTGCCTTTGTACCTGCCCGGGTATTGCTTCAGGACTTTACCGGGGTGCCTGCAATCGTGGATCTGGCCACTATGCGAGATGCCATGGTGGCCCTCGGTGGAGATCCGAAAAAGATCAACCCCCTCAATCCCGTTGAACTGGTCATCGACCATTCAGTGATGGTTGATCACTTTGGCAACGACACCGCCCTTGAGGACAACACCGCCATCGAAATTCAGCGCAATATTGAGCGTTATCAATTTCTGCGCTGGGGCCAGGAGAGTTTTCAAAACTTTGCCGTTGTACCCCCCGGTACCGGCATTGTGCATCAGGTAAACCTTGAGTATCTGGCCCGGGGCGTCTTCACCAAAGAAGTCGACGGTCAATTAGAAGCCTATCCCGATTCCCTCGTCGGCACGGACTCCCATACCACCATGATTAATGGGCTAGGGGTGTTGGGCTGGGGTGTCGGCGGTATCGAAGCGGAAGCTGCCATGCTTGGGCAACCGATTACTATGTTAATTCCCCAGGTAGTTGGCATGCGTCTGGTTGGAAAACTTGCAGAAGGAGCCACGGCAACAGATCTGGTGCTTACGGTCACGCAAATTCTCCGCGCCCACGGCGTGGTCGGCAAGTTTGTCGAATTCTTCGGCGTTGGTATGCAGAACTTGTCCTTAGCGGACCGCGCCACCATCGCCAATATGGCACCGGAATATGGCGCCACCTGTGGCATCTTCCCCATTGACCAGGAAACCATTAACTATCTTCGGCTCACGGGTCGAGATGAAGAGACCTTGAGTCTCGTTGAAGCCTATTGCAAGGCGACGGATCTGTGGCACAACCCAGACGTCGAAGCGAATTACACCGCCGTGCTCGAACTAGATCTCGGTAGTGTGGTGCCCTCCCTTGCCGGTCCAAAACGCCCCCAGGACCGCATCGCCTTAACCGACGCCAATACCAATTTTGATCAGGTGTTGAAGGACTTTAAAGATTTGAGTTTGATGCCAGCCAGCTCGGATTTTGACAATGAAGGGGGTGCGCCGGTTATCGATGCAGCAACGGGCGCGGTTCAGGTCTCTTATGGGGACCAGACCTTTGAATTGGAACATGGCGCTGTTGTGATCGCGGCCATTACAAGCTGCACTAATACCAGTAACCCGGCGGTGCTAATTGCTGCGGGGTTAATGGCCCGAAAAGCGAGGCAGCTTGGACTGGTGACCAAACCCTGGGTGAAAACCAGCCTTGCACCTGGCTCAAAAGTGGTCACGGATTACCTCAACGAAACTGGATTGATGGAGGACCTGGAAGGTTTAGGCTTTTATCTGGTGGGTTACGGTTGCACCACCTGTATTGGCAACTCCGGCCCACTGCCTGACGAAATCTCCAACGCGATTCGAAATGGCAACTTACTGGTGACCTCAGTGCTATCTGGAAACAGAAACTTCGAGGGGCGAATACACCAGGACGTTCGAGCAAACTATCTTGCTTCACCGCCTCTGGTTGTAGCCTATGCCCTGGCGGGCAATATGAATGTTGACCTGTACAAGGATCCACTAGGCCAGACCTCCGACGGAACAGACATTTTCTTAAAAGACATCTGGCCAGACGGCAAAGAAATTCAGGCGGCTATCACCAAAACTATTAACCCAGAAATGTTCAATCGTCGCTATGCGGATGTCTATACCGGCAACAAAACCTGGAACAACCTACCGGTGAAACAAGCTGACCTCTACGACTGGCCAGACTCAAGCTATATCCGTAAACCGACTTTCTTTGATGGCATGACCCACGAGATCCCCGAGGTAAAACCCATCATTGATGCTCGTTGTCTGGTGAAGGTGGCCGATAGTGTGACAACGGACCATATTTCCCCTGCCGGGGCGATCGCCAAGGAAAGCCCTGCTGGCTACTATCTCGAGGACCGGCAAATTGCGCCCCAGGATTTTAACTCCTACGGATCTCGCCGCGGTAACCACGAGGTCATGATGCGCGGCACCTTTGCCAATGTGCGACTCAGAAACGAACTCGCTCCGGGTACAGAAGGCAGTTGGACTACCCACTTCCCAAGTAACGACGTGACCTCAATCTTCGATGCGGCCATGAGTTATGCAAAGGATTACACGCCGCTGATCGTGATTGCTGGGAAAGAATATGGCACAGGCTCTTCCCGGGACTGGGCTGCAAAAGGTACCGCGCTGCTTGGGGTTCGAACCGTCATCGCCCAGAGCTTTGAGCGTATTCATCGATCCAATCTTGTCGGCATGGGAATTTTGCCTCTGCAATTTAGCGACGGCGATTCTGCGGTCAGTCTAATACTAGACGGTTCAGAACACTATTCGATTCCCGCCGTCACGGTCGGCCAGCGGGAAGTCGGCGTTACCGTAAAACGGGCCAATGGTGAGAGCTTCACATTTAACGCCCGGATCCGAATCGATACGCCAAACGAGTTTGCCTACTACGAAAACGGCGGTATCTTGCACTACGTGCTGCGGCGTTTGGCGGGTTAGATCAACAATACTTCAGGATCAATGGGTAATCGGCAGGATGTCTGGCGTTTACCCGCAATCCCAGGCCTTATTCGTGCTTTTGCAACCATTCGTTAAATTTGGGTGCACGCTTTTCCTTGAAGGCACTCACCCCAGCCGCGGCATCGGCATGATGATCCGAGATTGCCGTTTTTGACGCAATATCTTCACTGGCCTGTTCAAAACTGAGTTCCGCCGCTGCGTACACCGAACGTTTCATCAAACGCATGGCAACCTGGGGACCATTCGCCAGTTCCATGGCAAGTTCAGAGACTCTGGATTCCAACTCCGCCAGGGGCACAACTTCATTCACCAATCCGAGCCCCAGTGCTTCTTCAGCAGTGACAATCTTTTTCCGCATAACAAAGTCCATGGTCCGAGCCACACCCATATGTTGAATCAAAAGGAAGTGTCCGCCTTCGTCTGGTAATAAACCAAACCGAAGTGTCGCGCTACCGAGTTTGGCCGTATCGGCGGCAATCTTAAAATCGCAGGCCAGGGCTAAAGAGAGACCTGTCTGAACTGCCACACCGTTGATGGCCGCAATACAGAGCTTGTCGATTTTTCGTATGGTCAGATTCAGCGCCTGGGATATGTGCCGCAATGCGTCGTAGGTGCCGACGGGGTTATCGTGGCCCGGCGGAATATTGGGCAGTAGCGATTGCTCGCTATCGGGCTTGCTTGAGTATGCTTTGAGATCATCGCCAGCACAGAAGCCACGGCCCTCGCCGATAAACACAATCACCCGCACCCGATTATCCATCTGTGCCTGGGTGAGCATTTCTATCAAGTCGCGCTTTTTTGCGACGTTCATACCATTCAACTTTTCTGGTTCATTAAACCGAAACCAGGCAATGCCTGGTTTCTCCAAAGTCACGTCGAAACCCGTAAATTGTCCCGTTTCCATCTGCTTGCCTCCCCCTACATGAATCAGCATTGTTATGTTCTCAGAGCCGCTTGTCGAGCAGACAGACAACCCAGTTGAGCTGATGAAGACGGTTACCCGGCATCATTCGTCTATATCTTCTACAAACGAGATGCTAAAGCTGAACTGCCTCGAAGTTAACGAACAACATACCCTCGTCCCTCCAGGCAAGCGCTAAAAGCGCGGCGATAACTAGCACCTCTCGCTGCAATTTCCGAGTGATCCTGGGCAATTGATTCTGCTTTCTCCTGCGCCTCTGACTCTGCATCGTTACGGCCACTTTGTTCAATGGTTGCACCTATCATCGTGCCGGCAGCGGCACCAATCAACGCGCCGCCCGTTTTGTTGGAGCCGTGTCGACCTCGATCATTGGAGCCAATCGCAGCACCAGCGATGGCACCAATAACGGTTCCCACCAGGGTGGCACCCTGTTTTTGATTTTTACCAATAGGAACTCTGACAACTTCACCTTCAGGCAATTTATCCTGCATCGGATCGTAACCCGTCTCCTTGCTGGCCCACACATAACATTCGTATCGATCAAGTTTCGTCTGTTCCGTGGTTTGTCCGTTCGCCGGGTATACGTATAGATCTCCAGATGCGGCTAACGCCGGGGTAGCAACAATGAGAATTGGCGCGACTAACATAGTACTCAAGAATTTCGAGATCCTGTTCATTTAACGGTATACCCCCGACCTTCTAAACACGCGGACATTGCGCGCTGGTAATCCGGCGCCAGACTGAGAGATTGATTCGAGGCACTTGGATCGAAGCCGGTCTGATTTCGTGCCCATTGATGACACTCGTATCGATCCTGGTCACGTTCTTCCTCGGTCTGATTATTTCGAGGGTAGACAAAAAGTTCTGCGGCGCTAGCGACTTCCGTACCGTTAGCCAGGGCCTGATCGGCATCTTTAGGTTTCTCGACGACCACATAGTCGCGACGTCGATCATCCCACAGGTAATAGGCAGTATTGACGTGGAAATATCGACGTGTGCCAATACCAAAACTCACATACCCGGCCGGTAGGGAACGGACTCTTGCACCCAGTGGGGCACCTACCACAACATAACCACGGGATTGAGGACTATAGTAGACCCCCTGATGATAGAAATAGGGCTTCTTGCCAACGGTGACACGCAGGTGCCCCCGGGGCAGCTGATCGATGTGATGCCCAGGACGCTTAAACTTGCCTGAGCCACGCTGCTCCGCAAGTGCGCTTGTGCTGATAAAAGAAAGTGCGACCGCCGCTAGACAGGCTAGCAAACTTAAGCGCCGTAGGTAGTGAATCATTGCAAACTACTCCTTGGTACATGATCGACATGATCAGTTCGGATATTGATACGGCACTTGGCACTCAATCCGGCGCGCTTTGCTGAACACCACCTGAACAACCTTTCCCTCAGACAGGTAATTTGCTTCCAAAGGCGTGTCCCTGCCTGGACTCGAGTAGTGAACCCGATCTGATATGGATTGAGGATAAGCTGGGTACATGAGCGCCAAAATTCAGCATCCTGGCAAGCTGAGGCGCACCGGCAGGTTACGTAAAATAGGTATCGCGCTGACGACACTAATTGCATTTCAAGTGGTGAGCGCCTGGTTTTTATATTACTTAGCGAACGAAGAAGTCCGCCAGTGGATTGTTAATTTCCACCTGGCCTCTGGTAGCAGTATTCCGCTACTTATCGTTTTGCACCTCATATTTGGAAAGCGAACTACTGCAGCAACGTAAGCTGATTGCTTCTCTCAACCCTCAGCGCACAGGAGAGAATTGCTCGCTGAACTCTTCAGTGAAATAGCCACCGGTAATCACGGATCTGCCCTTAGTTCCGCGAGCTTAACGTTAACACCCAGCACTACACGATCTTGTTTATCACGAACCTGTAACAACAGCTGGCGTTTTGACCAATCGATATCAATCACGCCGAAGTTAGCATCGTAGAAGGGATCATCAAGCCGATGCTCTCCTGGCTCAATGACAATATCGCTGGTGATATCTGATAGTGGCAAATTCAAGGAAGAGGAGGTCACCTCCCATAATGGATAAGGGACGCCTTCGGTTTGTTTGTAAATAGCTGCCGCATGCCTATCCCCACTAATCAGCACCACGCCGTTTGGTTTAACACGGGTCAGCAGGTCATAAAATCGTTGTCGCTCATCGGGCATCAAGTGCCAGGCTTCCCAGTTGTGTCCGGTGGCAATCATCTGAATTGAGGTCGCGATGATTCGAAGGTCCGCAGGTTTGGACAATTCGGCCTCCAGCCAACGCCACTGAGCTGCGCCCAACATTTCATTGTCACCCATGCCCTGAATGTACCTGCCACTTGCCAGGGCTTGCTCGGGACGAGTCAGTGTTGATCTAAAGTAGCGGGTGTCCAATACAATAAACTGGACTCTGCGCTCGGCTGGGCCAACGGTTCTAGAATAGTAAACACCTTCTCTATTCGCCCTGGGATCATCAGGCTTCACATCCCAGGCGTAATTGTAAAGCTGTTGCGAAAATGCTTTTCGTGGCCAGTCACCACCGCCATCGTTCACGCCGTAATCATGGTCATCCCAGGTCACAAGCAATGGCATGGTTTGTCGAAGTCGTTGAAACGGTTTTGACTGAGCGAACAAACCATACGCATCACGCAGACTTTGCAGCTCGGGGTCATCGCTTTCATCCACGGCATACACATTATCGCCGATCAACATGAACACATCTCCCCTGGTATTAGCGGCCACATCAAAGATCGATTGGTCCAAATCAGGCTTAGAACAAGACCCAAATACCACCCGATCGATCGACTGTTGATCTAGTAGGGGTACCGATGGCATGGGTATGGCGGGCGAAAAACCTTGACCGGAAGCGGCACCGCCTAGCAGCAGGAGAATGAGTAGTGACAAAACTGGTTTCATTGGAATCCCTCGAGCGACAGTATCACCAGCTTAGCAGTATTGAATATGACAAAGATTAAGAGCTATCACCCAAACGAAGAATTAAAGATAAATTTATTCGCCTCAATACACTAAAAATAATGTATTGAGGTTTGTTGCCACCACGTCACTCATGACGCCGCCATCACATCAAGTACAGATACTCTTCCTGCACAATCTTTTCATTGGCCACGGTATAAAGCCCCGCTTCAACCATTTGCATTTTCTCACCGCCGTTCGGGGTCATTTCCATCGTGAACTGAACAATAAACTGATCGTCTCTGTGACCGATAAAAGGCCCAACGGCGACGACACTATGTACCGTGTTGTTATCGAACCACCAGTTGTGTTTACCCCGAATCGCTTCAATCCCTTCGATTTTGGCGGGCATATCCTCACTGTCTCCACCACCCTCGATGCTGATGATATTCTCTGAGTAGAATTTTGTGACAAATGCACTTTCAGCCTCCTGGCCCTCACCCGCCGCTTTTACCAATGCTGTACCGATTTCTAGAACGCCCATCATCTAACTCCGTTATTCGTGAATGTTTGCTGAGTCTATCAGCGGTCTCCTGACAGCGTGTTGTCAGTACAGATTCAGAAACGGTGAATCTATGTCACAATGTTGACTCTGAAAAAACAATAAGGGAAGTCGAATATGGGCAAAACCATCACCAGAATTATCGCCGCCATCCCCGGCTTACCCATGCTGCTGATCGGCATCGGGTTAATATTCCAGCCTGAACAGGCCGTTGGTAGTTTGAATATGCCATTGCTGGATGGGCTCGCCCTCAGCACTCAACTCGGCGACATGACGGCATTTTTCCTCTGTACCGCGGCTTTTATTTTTATGGGCGCCTATCACGCGGCGCCTCGCTGGCTGCTCGCAGGCGCTGCACTGTTATTGGTAACAGCATTTGCTAGAACAATTGCCTGGCAGGTTCATGGGGCAGGGTTTGCGACGGAGGCCATTGCTGTTGAGCTGATTTCAACGGTGTGGCTCGTGATTTGCTCTTTAATTTTAAGCAGATCGGAACCCATTCAAACCTCCTAGAGCCTCAGAGGTCTAGCCAATCTATCGGTTTTTGCCCATGTTCAATAAGGTATTGGTTGCAGGCGCTAAAGTGCTTGCAGCCTAAAAAACCACGATGGGCAGATAGGGGGGATGGATGAGGTGCTTTTAGGATCAAATGCTGGGCAGGATTAATCACCTGGCCCTTCTTCTGGGCATAGCTACCCCAGAGCATAAAAACAATATGTTCCCGCTCATCAGCTAATACCTTGATCACCTGATCGGTAAACTGCTCCCAGCCTTTACGTTGGTGGGACGCTGCTTGATGAGCCTCAACGGTCAACACACTGTTTAACAGCAGCACACCCTGCTTCGCCCAGGGCAATAAATTACCCGTTGTGGGACGCTGGGGAGCCGACAAATCACTTTCGATTTCTTTATAGATGTTTTGTAGCGACGGCGGCGGTTTGACCCCTTCTGGAACTGAAAAGCTCAAGCCGTGGGCCTGACCTGGACCGTGGTAAGGATCCTGACCCAGGATCACAACCTTGACCTGATCCAGGGGCGTGGTATTTAAGGCACTAAAAATATCGCTACCCTTCGGGTAGATTGTCTTGCCCGCCGCCTTCTCCACCTGTAGAAACGCCCGCAGTTCCTGCATATAAGGTGCTGCAAACTCTGAATGAAGAAGACGCAGCCAACTTTCATCCAGTTGAATGTCGGCCATTGGCTTAACCTTTTTTAGGCCGCATGTGGGGGAACAAAATGACATCACGAATCGATGTGCTATCGGTCAGCAACATGACTAAGCGATCAATCCCCATTCCCTCACCCGCTGTTGGCGGTAAGCCATATTCCAGGGCAGTAATGTAATCCGCATCGTAGTGCATAGCCTCATCGTCACCCGCGTCTTTTGCATCGGCTTGATGGCGAAAGCGTTCGGCCTGATCTTCTGCATCATTCAACTCACTA
>TARA_R110002072_G_scaffold146075_1_pt1 | contig 95443 bp, 64 predicted proteins | sample TARA_R110002072 | Tara Oceans TARA_R110002072 (sample SAMEA4397118) | marine metagenome | biome: Polar Biome; feature: [SRF] surface water layer (ENVO:00010504); material: water (ENVO:00002006), including particulate matter (ENVO:01000060) such as... | depth 5 m
GCCACCGGATTTTCAACTTTCAACACTCAGCGGGACATCATCTGCGGGCGACTCCGCAAGGTTCTTCAGCATCTGAATGTCGGGTTTCTAATCCGCGATGATCTGCTTCAGTCGGACCAACGCTCGCGCGTCGGTGCCCTCTCGTTTTCAAGCAGCTTCAGACGCTTCGCCCGAATTCATGCAACCGCCAGTTCTTTCCCCGCGTTCAGCATCACGAAGCTTCGAAACTATCTGCTCGGGCGTGTGACGTCGGCGGCGTTTCTGCGTCATCGGAAGTCTCCCTGGCCTGGAACGGGGGCAAGGTCAAGGACTGGTCAGACTCTCATAAGACGTGGATCAGTTTAAGGGATGCATTCCGGCCGGAACGACGCGGTTGCCACTGCTGAGCGAGTGGACGAGTGGCAGTCGTGGCCGAATGAACGCGAGCTGGCTGCTAATCGTCATTGGCTTCCGGCGAGAGCAATGCTTTAGTTGTCGACAGGTCGACAAGGCGTACCTGTGAGTCTTTCGATCCTGATTCGACGAAGAGCACATGCTGCCCCAACACCGCTCGGATCCCTGACTCCCTGCGATCCGACATTGACGTGAAGTAACGGCGCTACGATTCTTCGATTTCTACGGAGGCACGTTTGACTGGTCGAATTCCGTTGTGTTTCCGGAGTGGTTGGGACTCGGAATTCAAGTCTTCCAGGGGCGCAGCCGATTGTGGTTCTTCATTGGCTGGCCCATCTGGTTCAGACCGCCCAGTAGCTTCAGCAGGGCGAAGGCTGTCTGCCATACTCGCGCCCACTTTCCACACGATTCCTTTGGTTCGCCCGATTTCAATTTCGATCGAGTCTTCATTCACCTTACGAATCGCGACGCGTCGACCGCCCAGTCGAATCGTCTGGCCTGAGTGAAGTCGCAATGTCTGATCAGTCGTTCCACGCACGGTCACCCACGCTTTCCGCTCGTTTCCAGCGGGCGTTTCACGACTCACGATGCCTGACAATACAACCTGGTAGGCTCGCGACTTGCGACGATGTTGAGGCTCCGTGGTTGACCGCGATTCGTCCTGTGATGGAGTTCTTGAATCTGTTGCAGCCTGTTCCTGCGGGGCGTCTGCAAGTGGCACCAGTTGAATGGCATTCAACATTGAATATCCGCTTCCATCGCGGTGGCTGATAATCCGAAGGGATTCTTTGGCGGCCAATTCGAAGTCGAAGGTGACGTAATGAACTCCTTCTTTCAGTTGGCTCGATCGGAAATCCGAATCGTCTTTGGCGGTGGCCTTCTTACCCAGAGTCCGTTCACCAACCACGACTTCAATGCTGGCATTCTGATTCGGTGTGTCACCGTGAGCGTACACAAACGCTCGATAGTGCCCCGGAGCGACATCCAGCAGAGTGGCCTCAAGATCCACACACTGACAGTTGTGGTAGATATAGCCCCGGAAGATCTGGTTGTCGGTCTTAACTGCCCACTCACCATCATGCCTGGTGACTCGCAATCGCGCGGTGCTGCCTGATGCGTTTGGATGTCGCAGATAGTCAACGGCCGTCGTTCCGATATCAACAAAGTTCCAGACTTCTCCAGACGACCCTACCACACCGTCGTAATTTCCCTGTCCCGGGTCGTAGGCAAAGCCAATGTTGATCGCCCGGGAACGATCCTGACTGATACCAGTCACGGGTGGCTCTGTTGCAGATCCCGTTCGCAGCCCGGTTCGAGACAGTTGCAGAACCTCGCTCTCTGTCGTCGTGATAGTTGTGCCAGCAATGATTGAATCCGGCGAGGTTTTCGAGCCCGACGAGGCCGTGATGTCCGAGCCTGATGACAGAGCGTGGAAGCGTTCGACTTCTTTCCATCCGTTTTGAGTGTTGTGTCGCAGGGCGAGCTGCAGTTCATAACGCGGGATTACAAAGAACGCGTATACGTTCTCCTTCGCGCCCGATTGGAACTGCTCAGTCTTGCCGGGGCTGTGGTAGTCGACAGTGACGATTTCGATTCTTTTTTGGACTTGAGTATCGACGGATCCGGTTGATATTCGAGCGATCGCGATCCCGTTGGGAAAGAGGTCAGCCTTTTCGACCATCCCGATAATCATGAAACGACTGAAATCGACTGCCGGGAGTGGGTGTGGGTTACGACCTCGCAGGACGCTGATATTGTGACTCTGAAACCAAACCTGCTCCCAGTTTGCCTGATTCGTGATTCGCATTCTCTGCGGAGCTTCCAGGTGCGAATCAATCCCGGTGAAAGCACTGGCAACCAGCAACGGCCCCTGCAATCTCTCGGACTCGACCGTTGTGGACTCCTCCGCGACAGGGGCCGGAGTCAGTTCAGTGGTCAGAGTGAGCATCATTATGGTGAGAAGTGACAGGTGGGACATTAGATTGGCCTCATGTCTAATTGAGTTCAGGAGATGTATGGCCGCTCGCGGCAGAAAACTGGCGAGCCGTATCACAGGAACGATTCAAGCACAGAATTCCTGGATGGAATCCGCGGGTCACAGGCATTCAACGGAGCAGCCACTTGGTTATTCACTCGGCGTCGTGGCTCGTGCATGGATATCTGCACTCTGAGATGCGAACAGGATCTGTTTGCCGCCTGCCGACCACTGGCAGTCCCGCACTGTTTCACTTGCAGCCGCGATGCCCGCTTTTCGTGGCTTTGTGCCGGCTTCAGCATTTACGTCAACGATGATGACACCACCGACGTCTTTGTCCCAGACCGTAAGCACGATCGATTTGCCGTCTGGTGACCAGTCTGGCCAGGTCTCTTCGTATTCCTGGTTCCACTTGTGTCGCCACAATTCCTTACGACTGGTCGATTCTTTCTCTGGCTTGAAGACGCACAACACACGGTCATCACCGTCTTTGACTGTGATCGCGATCTGTTTCCCGTCGGGGGACCACGCGGGCTGTCCAAGGACAGTCTCATTCCGGAGCAGGTGACTGCGTTTGCCTGTGGCAACATCTACAAGAGTAACCAGACGCGGTGATCGAAAGCTGGTCACTGTCAGCAACGCCTTCCCGTCGGGAGCCCAGTGCGGATGGTACCCGTTGGTGACTCGTCGACGACCGGATCCATCCGAATTCATGACCCAGATGCCTCGTTCTTCGCCACCTGGACTGTTGTTGTTTAGGAAAAACGCGATCTGCTCGTCATCCGGAGAAATCGACGCGCACACGCCATAGCCGAGATCGGTCACTTTGCCTTTATCCGGGCCCGCTATGGCAATTTTCATCAGCCGCGTTGCGGAAAACGCACGCCCTTTGGTTGCGTCAAAGACGATCCAGTTTCCATCGTGCGATGCCACGGGTGCTCCAAGAAACGCGCGGCCCGGAACTGTAGTCTCATCGGCAATCAGACTCAGACTCGCTCCGTCCACAAAGGGCTGAAACGAGTAGATCCTGCTGGCCGACTGAGCGCGTGCCGTGTCACACCAACCGAACAGCGCGGCTTGAGTGAACAGCAGAAGAGTCAGTGTCATGCGGCGATTCATCTGTGTGTTTCTCCATTGAACATATTGTTGAACTGGAATACCCGGTCGTTTTAAGTCTGGCGATGCCCTGGCATCAGTCGTTTTGTCCTGCTCCGTCTAAGGCAATATTTCCCGGAAACGCTGTTTTCACGAGCGTGTCGACGCAGAGCGTCGAAAGTGCGATTCCAGGCAGAGTCTGGGAATGTGTGGCGATACGGTTTCAGGACTGGCCTTCCGGGGCAACGTGGTGTTGTCCAACGATTGGCCAGTCGGATTTATGCTTCAGCTTGCAGTCACCGTCTCGCTGTTCGGGATAGCACGGATAAAATGAACGTCAATGCCTCCGAATTTCGTTCTGAGCAAGGATGAATCGGAAGCCCTCGCGCGCTTCAGATACTGCCAGCCCGCCGCCAGTTTTTTCTTCACCTCTTCGATCTCGCTTTCCTTCTGCCACGACCACAATCGAGTAAACACGATCGGAACAACTTTGCGTTCGCAATCTCCCATGCCTGATTCGATCTTCCAAACTCGACGGTTCATCAGTATTCGAGACAGCACAACCGACAGACGGAACAGCAGTGAAACTCCAGCGAACACACTGAGAACGATGGAACCACTGCCAGCTTGAACGGCCAGCGCTGCGATCACACCAGCAGTAGGGGGAATGACCAGGGTTTGCATTGTTCGCACTCTCTCACATGTGAGGTGGTGATGGCGATCTCTCTGTGAGATTGCCTGCTTTTTGCAGCTTTCTGCCACTCAGCTGTATACAGGGTCGGAATGTGTCGGTGATTCATGCATGCAAAATCACAACCAGTAGTAAATGGCTCACATTCATGGCCCTGAATGCTCGACCGACGACGCGTCGAACTGATTCGCGCGACCACTAATGTCTGCCGGTAGCTGTCCAATCTTGAGATTGAAACCTAGGTCAGGCGCAGGGCAGGGAATCTCATGTCAGCCGGGAATGGATGCAGAAACTTCGACAGGCACAAGTGACGGCGCGGCGTGAGTGTCGATGATCTCTTGGCGCTCGTTCGGCGACTGTAGTATGCGAATGGTTAGTTTCAGATTGGAAATGCGCGGCTCAAGGGGCAACTCGAAGATCGTGACGGGCAACATCCGACGCAGCGGTTGGATGACGAGTATTCTCTGGAAGTCGAAGACAAACGCGCCGGCGGCAAGCGGCGGAAGAAGCAGAAGTCGTCTCGGCGCGGTCGACGTACTACCGAGGAGAAGCTGGCTCAGGTCGATCGCCACGAGGATTTTTTTTCTGAAGACCTCTCGCCGGGTGACTGCACACTGCTCGCGAACTCAGCCATCGTGCATGCTGACGAGACGGGCTGGATTATCAATTTGGTGTGGGCTTTTCTCTCGGAGCAGGTTCGGATCATCCTGTTCGGAGTCCACAAACACGGAGCCACACTGGCGACGTAATTGCCAAAAGACCTGTTCGGTGGCGTACTGGTCAGTGATAACGCGGCAGTGTACCGAGGCTTCACGCTCGCTCAGAAATGCTGGGCACGGCACGACCGATTTCCTGACGACGCGACTTTCGGTCTCCAGCGCGCATTGTGACCGTAGAGCGACGTCACAAGATATCCGCCCTTGGCGGTCTGATCCGCAAAGCGATCCACCTGACGCTGTTGCTGCCGGACAATGAGGAATACCGCATGACGTAGAGTGAAATTCCGTCCGGAGACAAAAAAGCCCTCTCGATCGTACCTGGGTACATCCGAGAGGGTCAATCGTCGTAAGTCTAGTACACCCGGGAGGATTCGAACCTCCAACCCCCGGTTCCGAAGACCGGTGCTCTATCCAATTGAGCTACGGATGCCTGTGATGTGTGCCGACCAGTTTGTCAGAAAGTGGATGATTTCGCACTTGCTGAGTGAGGTGGACGGCCTGCCGTGGGCGGGAATTTATCAGATCGTTTGGTGCGGTGCCAGGTTACGGCTGACAACTTTTTTCGGGTTGCAGGTCTCGATCTGGCGAATTCTCCGGCGTCATTTTACGTCGATCAATGCGATTTGCGGAATCCTGTCCAGCATGGAAAGTGGCCTGAAAAAGTTGTCTGAAACTGAATCATCCCGCGCGGCGGACTGAGTCGTCAGGAGACTGAGATGGTTCGAGAGTTGTTTTCTTCTTTTCGGGCTCCGGTGTTTTCCAGCGGCGGTGGACCCAGAAGTATTGTTCGGGGGCTCGACGTACGGCTCGTTCCAACGCAGTTGTGTAGTCCTGCGTCATCTCACGAACGGCGTCTCTGGATGTGTACTCGCGCGGGTCAAGGATTGCTTCGCAGCCGAGTTCGTACTTTACCCAGTTTGAGGTATGTGCGTCATCAGCGAGTCGGATTGAATAGCCCACACAAACCAGAGCGTCGTAACGCTGTGCGAGAACGGCGATCGACTTGTAGGTTGATGCGGGGCGGCCAAAGAAATCGACAAAGACGCCTCGCCGACCAGCATCCTGATCGGCCAGTAGTGCGAGGTGCTGGTCGTTACTCAGGCGGTCCTGCATTTCGCCGCCGCCGCCTTTCTTGTCGATCATGGCGTGGCCGGTCGATTCACGGAACTCTCTGAACCAGTCATCAAGGTAGGGATTATCCAGCGTTCGCGCGACAACCCCCATCGGAAACCCGAACATTCCAAACGTGGCGATCGACATCTCCCAGTTACCGAAGTGGCCGCTGAGCATGATCACTGGCCGGCCAGAACACAGCGTCTGAATGACCATGTCCTTGTTGCGGAACTGGACAACATCGTAAATGTTGTTGCAGCTGACTTTGCGAGGGAACTGAACCATCTCGCAGACCATCCGCAACAGGTGCTGCCACATGCCGAAGATGGTTTGATCGATTTTTTCGTCCGAGAATTCATCACCAAACGACTGACGGATATTCTCAAACGCGATGTCGTAACGAGTCCATTTCCCGGGTAGAACCCGGCACATCAGAGTCGCCAGAGTCCACGCCAGGACTCTTTGAAGACGGACAGGCAGAATCCAGATGACTGCAATCAGGCATCGGAACGCGGCGTATTCCAGCAGCCGGCGCCACTTATTCTGCTTCATGAATTTCATGAAAAGGTCACTCCGTTGACCACTCACCGTCCGTGAATTTCAGTTGTCAGTGTCTCGTCCAGTGGCAACTCTCGCCCGAACGCTTCAATCGGTCAATTCTTCTTCGGCGGTTTCGGGTCAGACTTCAGCGGCAGCTTGACTACTTTGCCAGTCCATGATGACTTGTAGATAGCCAGGATCAGTTCGACGCTCTTCCTGCCTTCTTCGCCATCAATGGCTGGCTTCGTGCCGGTCTCGATCGCCTTAATGAAATCTTTGAGCTGATCTCGATGGCCCGAGTGGTCAATCGCCGACGGATCTGCAGCTCCGCCGGTATTCGCCCCGCCGCCCATCAGTTTCTCTCGAACTGCTTTATCCCTGGGAGACTTTTTCGCGAATTCCCACTTCAGGATGTGATCCTGCTCGACGATCGCTGATCCGGTTGTGCCGTGGATTTCGGTCTTCTTGAGCAGTCCCGGCCAGGCGGCCGTTGTCGCTTCAAGGACACCGACGGCTCCATTGGCAAACCGAACGGTCGCGGCGCCGACATCTTCGACTTCAATCCGTTCGTGAGCCAGCGTGTCGGTGAAGGCTGCGACCTCAACGACTTCGCCCATGAACCAGTAAAGCAGGTCCACATTGTGGATGCCCTGATTCATGTAGGCACCGCCGCCGTCCATCGCGAACGTGCCTCGCCACCCGCCGCTGTCGTAGTATTCCTGAGTTCGCCACCACTTCACAAAGGTGTCGCCGAGCGTCAGGCGTCCGAAGCGGCCTTCGTCGATGGCTGTCTTCAGAGCCTGGTTGGCCGGGCTGAATCGTGACGGAAGAATCGTGCAGAGCTGCACCTTGTTCTTTCGGCAGGCGTCGATGATTTTGTCGCAACGTTTCAGCGTGATCTCAAGAGGCTTCTCGACCACAACGTGCTTACCGGCATTGGCAGCGGCAACGGCGGGATCCATGTGAGCACCGCTGGGCGTGCAGATCGTCACGACGTTGACGTCTGGGTCAGCCAGCATTTCTTTGAGATCGTGGTAAGCCTTGCAGCCGATTTCGGCGGCAAACCTGTCGGCCGATGCGGTGAATGCGTCGTAGCAGGCAACGATCTTTGCGCCACGAATTTCTTCAATGGCCTTCGCGTGAAATCGCGAGATCATGCCGCAGCCGACGATGGCGAATCCTGTTTTCATAAGGTGTCCTGTGTGTAAAGAATGACCACGGATAACGCGGATTGGTACGGATGGAAAAGGATGCTCGGTGTTACTTGACGATTCTTTTCCATTTGAGTCTTGGTTGGCTGAAATTAATCAGTAGTCCAACACCAAGATTTGTAATTGCGAGATAACCAAGAACCTGGGCAATGTGAGAATCGTGAAAGGTCTCTACGACTTTTGTTTCAACGATAACGGCGTTGTCCACAATCAAGTCTGGCTGGAGCAAACCAACTTTTTCTCCACGATAGAAGATTTCATACTGCTTTTGACATTCGACTTGTCGACCACGACTCTTCAACTCGATGATCAGTGCTCTTTCGTAAATCTTTTCGTTCAGGCCCGGCTTCAACTCATTCAAGACTGCCATCGCTGCACCGATTATGTCTTCAGTGACCTCTTCGTGCAGCAGGCTGGCCATGATTCAAATTCTCCAGAACAATTATCGAATGCTCCCAATGGCATCCTTCAGTATCCATACCAATCTGAGATATCCGTGGGCTCGATGTATCGAATCCTCAATCGAGCAGTTCGATAAGGCAGACTTTTTTATTTCCGGCCCAAACGAGAAGGCCGTTCTCGATTAGCACAGGTTGATCGATGGACTCAACTTTAACTTTGCCTTCGCCGAGTTTCATTCCGCCTTGTTTTATCAGCCTTCGTGCATCGCTATTTGACCGGCAGAATTGGGTTAGTGTGAGAAGCGTGAGCGCTTGGATACTCTCGTTACTTCCCAACGCTGATCTAAGAATGCTGATCGTTAGAATATCCTGCGGGAGCGCCGACTTGTCTCCGATTTCCTGCTGCCACCGATCTGCTGCGGTGGCTCCCGAACCGGCGGCGTGGTAGTCGTCGATGACCGATCGGGCGAGTGTTACTTTTGCTTCTTTGGGATGTCCGGCGAGTAACGAATCGATTTCTTCCATCGGTAGTTGTGTCAGAAGTTCGAAGTACATACGCATCACCTCGTCGGGGAGCTGCATGAACTTTTTCATCATCTCGTACGGCTCTTCGCTGATGCCGATGTAGTTGCCCAGGCTCTTGCCCATGCGGCGGACTCCGTCGAGTCCGACCAGAATCGGCGACATGATACCGATCTGCTGGTTGATGCCGGCGTCTTTCTGCAGGTCGCGAGCCAGCATGAAACTGTAAAGCTGCTCGGTGCCGCCGAGTTCGATGTCCGATTTAATCTCGACCGAGTCCCAGGCCTGCATTACCGGGTACAGACATTCGTGGAGAAAGATCGGCTTCTCGTCTTTGTATCGTTTGGCGAAATCGTCGCGCGTCAGAAGCTGGGCGACGGTGACCTTGCCGCAGAGATTCAGGATCTCGGGCAGGCCCATTTTTCCGAACCAGTCACCGTTGCGATGCACTTCGGCCTTGTCGAGGTCGACCACCTTGCCGACCTGCTCCAAGTAGTCACGAGCGTTGTTCTCGACGTCTTCTGCGGTCAACTTTTTTGTGCGAGCAGCGTCGCGTCCGCTGGGGTCGCCGACGAGTGCCGTCGCGTTTCCGATGATGATGACTGCCTGATGGCCGAGTTCCTGGAACTGCCGAATCTTTCGCAGCGGAACGGTGTGGCCGAGGTGGACGTCGATGCCGGTCGGGTCGATTCCGTACTTGACGCGAAGCGGCGTTCCCGTTTCCAGACTCTTCTTTAATTTGCCAGCCAGCTCTTCTTCAGGAACGATTTTTTCGACGCCGCGGCGGATAATCGCGAGCTGTTCTTCGACGGGTGGAAACTGCATGGCGGAGTGGTAGACCGAAAGCTGGAGTTCAAAACGGAATCGAGCGGGAAGACTACCAACGCATCGCCAGGCCTTCCAGCGTCGGCAGCCCGCAGGTCTGTGATCTGTCTGCTGTTCGAATGTTGTTTGACTGCCGCTTCGTTGACGAGCCTTTCCTGATCGAGTCTTCTGTCCGCTTGTCAGACCTGTTCTGTGGTCATGCCTCTGTGAGAAATCGATGATGGATTGCTGCGTTCAGAATTCGCCGAGCAGGATTGGGAAGCTTCGTTTGCTGGTTCAGGCAGGTCTGCTGCTGACGATGCTCGGAACTTTTGTCGGCTGTCAGAGATCGACTGAGTATCCGTCGCGACCGATCACGCTGGTCTGTCCATGGGCGGTCGGCGGTGGGACGGATCGAGTTTCCCGACAGATGGCAGTGTTTCTGGAAAGCGAACTTGGTACGCCAGTCAACGTGGTGAATGCGACGGGAGGGCAGGGGGTTACCGGACATGCTCGCGGCATCCGAGCGAAACCGGACGGCTACACGATTTCGATGATGACACTCGAACTGAGCATGCTTCACTGGCGAAACCTGACGGACCTGACGTGGGAAGACGCGACGCCGTTGATGTCGCTCAATGAGGATCCTGCTGCATTGTTCGTGAAGTCGGATTCTGAACTTCAGACAGTGAAAGATCTGGAAGCGGCTGTTAAAGCCCGGCCCGGAGAATTGAAAGCTTCCGGCACGGCCGCTCTGGCCGCCTGGCACCTGGCGATGGCCGGCTGGTTAATCTCGCTCGACCAGAAACCGACCGACGTGATCTGGATGCCGTCGCAAGGTTCTGCGCCGTCGCTTCAGGAACTGATGACTGGAGACCTGGACCTGGTTTGTTGCAGCCTTCCGGAAGCAAAAAGTCTGCTCGTTTCCGGCGACATCCGTTGCCTCGGAGTCATGGCCGACAAGCGCCAGGCTTCGGACGATTTCAAAGATTACCCGACGCTGAAAGAGCAGGGGTCTGACTGGACGCTGACCGGATGGCGAGGTCTCGGCGTTGCGAAAGACACGCCGCCGGAAATCCAGGACAAGCTGGTGACCGTGCTTAAGAGAATCGTCAGCGGCGAAGCTCGCGTGAATGGTGAGTCGTGGATCGAGTTCATGGACAATCAGGGTTTTGACCATACAGCGCGACCGACAACCGAGTTTGCTGAATTTCTAAAACGCAACGACGAGTTGTTCGGTGCGATCCTGACGCGTCCAGAGTTTCAGTCCGTGCGGTCTGGACCGGTCGGTCCGAACGCCTTTCCGGCGATCGCTGGCGGAATGTTTGGTCTGTCACTTGTCACGATTCTGCTGAGCTCCCGCCGTCGACCGTCAACGTCTGTTTCTGAAACATCGTCACAGACAGCGTTGCTGGAACCTGAGGTGTCGACAGACGACACGGTTCAGTCAGCGAGTCCGCCGGCTTTGCTCTTGTCGGGTTGCGTTGTGGCTGCCGTGATCTTTTACATGCTCGCTGCGGACATGCTTGGATTCATCATCACGTCGGCGATCATTCTCCTTGTCACCTCGAAACTGCTGGGAGCACGAGTGCTGACGTCCGCCGTCGTGGCGACCGTGGCTTCCGTCGGGATCTACCAGTTGTTTTCCGGACTGTTGAGAGTGCCGTTGCCGATCGGAATCTTCTGACAGGTCTAAATGCTGGAACGCAGAGGGCGGAGAGGACTCGCAGAGACGTAGAGACCTCATTTCTTTCTCTCTGCGTCTTTTTACTCAGCGACCTCTGTGTTCAAAAAAAGAACCTCGCCACACTCAATTTTGGAATTCCGGATGAGCGACGCTTTTCTGACAGCTCTGGAGAACACGCTCACCTTGAAGGTGCTGGTGGTGATTCTGGTGTCGGCTTCTTACGGACTATTCGTCGGAGCAATTCCTGGACTGACCGCGACGATGGCCGTTGCGTTAATGATACCGTTCACGTTTTTTCTCGACCCGATTTCCGGACTGGCCGCAATCGTCACGATGGAAGCGTGCTGCATTTTTGCTGGCGACATCCCAACAACGCTGATGAGAATTCCCGGCACGCCGTCATCGGCAGCCTACGTTGACGATGCTTACTCTCTGACTCAGCAGGGACGGCATCAGCAGGCTTTGGGGGTCTCGCTGGTTTACAGCGTTGTCGGCGGTCTGGTCGGGGCGCTGGTGCTGATCTTTCTCGCTCCCCAACTGGCGAGAATCGCGTTCGAATTTTCCAGCTACGAATACTTCTGGCTCTGCGTGCTCGGATTGAGCTGTGCTGCTGTTGTATCTCGTGGTTCACTCGCGAAAGGGCTGCTTTCGTTGTCGATCGGGCTCCTGCTGAGCTGCGTCGGCCTGGGATCAACGCACAGCGTGCCGCGGCTGACCTTTGGATCCGACGAACTGATCACGGGGATCAACTTTATTCCCGCGATGATCGGGCTGTTCGGACTGGCCGAAGTCCTGCGGAATTTTTCGAAGCGGATCCCCGAAGCGACTCTCGTTTCGAATGGAGCCGAAACGCAATCCCGGGCGGCAAGTGGGAACTGGCTGAGCCGAGCGATCGGCGAAGTGTTCGGCGGAGTTGGGAAGCGACTGGCAAATTCCGGTTCACGAATCGCCAGCAGCAGTGCGATTGGATCGGCCATCGGTATGCTGCCCGGAGCCGGAGCAGACATCGCTGCCTGGGTTTCTTACGCCGTCTCAAAACGCCGGGCAACGCCTGAGCAGCGGAAAGAGTACGGCAGGGGATCGCTGGACGGCATTGCCGACGCAACAACAGCCAACAATGCGTCGCTGGCCGGGGCGTGGATTCCGGCACTCGTGCTGGGGATTCCTGGCGACTCGGTCACGGCGATCGTGATCGGCGTTCTCCTCATGAAAAACATTCAACCGGGACCGGGCATCTTTACCGATCCGGTCCAGCTTCCGCTGGTTTACGGAATTTACATCACGTTTATTCTGGCGAATCTGCTGCTGATTCCTCTTGGATTTCTGGCGATTCGAACAGGCTCGCTGATCATCAGAATTCCGAGGCAGATCATTCTGCCGCTGATCCTGATGTTCTGCATCGTGGGAGCGTTCGCGATCGACGGCAGCTATTTCGATGTCGGCGTGATGCTGGCGATGGGGCTGCTGGGCGTCGTGCTGGAACGATTCGAAGTTCCTGCCGGGCCGGTCGTTCTGGGCATCATCCTGGGAGGCCGCCTTGAAGAGGCTTTCGTCCAGAGTCTGACGAAGTCCGACTCGTTGGCGGCCTTCTTCAGCCGACCGATCGCTGCGGGACTTGGAGTGCTGTGCATCGCGTTCTGGCTCGCTCCGCTGGTTTCGTGGTTGCGACGCCGTGCCGCTGCGAAGCCGTGTTGACCCGAAATGCGGGGCGGCGCTATTCTTCCGGTCCCTTCCTGACTACGACCCGGTGGGCGGTCTTTTCGTGGACCTTCGCATCGGGCACCTGACGGCTGCAGGTTCAATTTCTGCAGTGTCTGGCGACGAAATCTCCTCTCCGATCCCCATCCTTCCGACGTTAACGCAGCCGGTTCCGGCGGCGTGAAGTCATCCCACCTCGCAACCTATCCGGACGCCATCTTATGGCTGTTAACCTGCGCGTACGTGTGGCGTGTTTATGCTCGACTCGATCTGAATTTCAGCGTCGAAGCCGGGCTCCGCGTCGAGAAAAACAAACAGCGATGGGCTGCGCAGGCTCTATGCTGAGACGCTGCTCGACTGTAATGCTCGCAGGGCTGACCGTTTCGCTGCTGTCGTTCTCGGTGGGTTGTTCGCAGCTTGGCCTGAAAACGCCGGACTTCTCAAAGCTGGGGTCAAAACTCAGCATGAGGTCGCAAAGTCCTGAGAAGAAAGAAGATTCATCAGACGACTTTGACGACGAATTGACCACCAGGATCGAGGTTCCGATGGTCGGTGACTACACAACGTTCACCGGTCTGCATCGAGTTGTTCTGGAAGGTGTCGGTCTGGTCGTTGGTCTGAACGGAACCGGTGGAGATCCTCCTCCCAGTACGTATCGTGAAGCTCTTGTCGATGACATGCGCCGCCGCAACATTCGTGACTGGAAAGAAATTATTCGATCTCCGGACACGGCTTTGGTCGTGGTTCGAGCCTATCTTCCGCCGCTGATTTCCAAAGGCGAAAGATTTGACGTCGATATTCGAGTGCCAGGCGACACCGGAGCAACCAGTCTTAACGGCGGACGGCTGATGGAAACAATCCTCAGCGAAACGGCTTTGGTGCCTGGGCAGGGAGTGATGAAAGGTCACGTCGTCGCGAAGGCCAGCGGACCGATCATGATTTCTCCCGAAGAGGGAGAAACGGAAAATCTGGCTGGCGTGCTGAAACGCGGTCGAGTTCTGGGCGGCGGTGTCTCGCTGATCGAACGCGACATGGCTTTGTACGTCCGGTCGAACTTCCGAACGTATCGAAATATCACTCGACTGGCTGACAAAATTGGTCAGCGATTCTTCGCGTACGACGAGTACGGTTTGCGGGAGCCGCTGGCAAAAGCTCAAACTGATCAGCGGATTCTGTTGAAGGTTCACCCACTCTACAAACACAACTACCCAAGGTTTCTGCAGGTTGTTCAGAACATCGCATTTCGAGAAACGGCGGTCTCGCGCCGCGTTCGCCTGCAACGTCTTGAGCACGATCTGCTTCAACCGGAGAAAGCTCAACGGGCGGCTCTTCGTCTGGAAGCAATCGGCGACGAAGCCATTTCCGTGTTGAAAACCGGCCTGAAGAGCCAGCATCTGGAATGCCGCTTCCACGCGGCCCACGCGCTGTCGTATCTCGGAGAGTCAGCCGGAGTCGACGTCTTGAAAGAAGCCGCTCAGCAGGAGCGGGCTTTCCGAGTCTTTGCTTACGCCAGTCTGTCGATTCTCGACGACCCGGAAGCTCACATGGCTCTGCGTGATCTGATGAACGTTCGCGTCGATGCCAACGGCAAAACCACAGACAGTGCGGAAACCCGTTATGGAGCTTTCCGGGCTTTGTGGACTCTAGACCGGAACGATCCCTTCATCGCGGGTGAGCATCTTCGCAAAGAATTCTGGCTGCACCCACTGGAGGCCACCGGCGATCCGATGGTGCATATCACCAATCGAAAACGTGCTGAGATCGTGCTCTTCGGAGCCGATCAGGAATTCGTCACGCCGATGGCTGTTCGAGCCGGCAACCACATTCTGGTCACTTCGCGACCGGGCAGTGACACGATCACCGTCAGCCGGTTCATGCCTTACGGCGATGACAAACGCAAGGTCGTTTCGAAACGCGTCGAAGAGGTTATTCGCGCTGCTGCCGAATTCGGAGCGAGCTATCCAGACATCGCTCAGATGCTCGTTCAGGCGGATCGAACGGGGAATCTCAAAGGACGCTTCGAAATTGACGCGCTGCCTCAAGCCGGTCGAGTCTTTTACCGCAACGGCAGCCGGGCAAGACTCGGACGTACCAGCCTGACGCCAAACATGTACCAGCGACCTCGCGGCGAAGAAGACAGCTCAGCCGAAGAAGACTTCGGTGACGAACCTGACGGCAGCGTCATTGAAGATTCTGACGACGATGCCATCAGCGACCAGCTTGCCGCAGAAGGTCTGAGCGACGCCCCGACGACACTGTCAATGTCTGAGCCATCCGCGACTCAGGCAGCCGTCGGCAGTTCGGAAGGCGAGCCACAGACTTTCGCTCTGGCAGGACAGCAGGACGAACCCGGTACCGCAACACTCGTCGATGTTCGAACTCCGAAACCGTCGGCACAGGATTCGCCACCTGGCGGGAGTGGTCTGAAGAAAAAGCTCGATCCGTTTGGCTTGTTCACGCTTTCGAAAAAGAAGGAGTGAGCCGACTGCCGCGACCACTGTCCAACTGAAACCTTTCGATGAACCGCGAGCGTAAGCTCGCGGTTTCGTCGATTTCCTGACCCCAGGGTTTGCGGCGATTTTTTCCGTCGAACACCCGACTTTCTGGATCCTTGACCCGTCAATGCTGAAGTCGCTGGAACTATTCGGCTTCAAAAGTTTTGCCGACCGAACGCGTTTCGACTTCTCACGTGGCATCACGTGTGTGGTCGGGCCGAACGGGAGCGGTAAGAGCAACGTCGTTGACGCGATGAAGTGGATCCTTGGCGACCAGAGTCCCAAAAGCCTCCGCGGCAAGGACATGACGGACGTCATTTTCAACGGTTCGGCCAATCGTAAGGCGAGTGCTTTTGCGGAAGCCACGCTGGCGTTCGACAACTCGCAGCGCATGCTGCCTATCGAAGCTGACGAAGTCACCATCGGCCGACGGCTCTGGACCAACGGAGACTCGGAATATCTCATCAACGGAGCCACCGCCCGGCTGAAGGACATCAAAGAATCCTTCATGGGGACCGGGGCAAGCACCTCGGCGTACAGCATTATCGAGCAAGGTCGTGTCAGTGAAATTCTGCAGTCAAACCCTCAGGCTCGCCGGCTGATCTTCGAAGAGGCCGCCGGTATCAGCCGCTTTCGCTCACGCAAGACCGAAGCGCTCCGCAAGCTCGAACGAGTCTCGCAGAATCTGCTCCGTCTGCAGGACATCGTCGACCAGTTTGAGTCTCAGCTGAATTCAACGCGCAATCAGGCGACCAAAGCAGCAAAGTTCCGCGAAGTTTCCAAAGAACTTCAGTCGGCATGGTTTGGCCTGGCGGCGGATGATTATCGCTGGATGTCTGCGCGGTTGAATTCGCTGGATTCGAAGCTGGGAGCAACGCAGGCGGAAATCGACGAACTGACCCAACAGCAGCAGGCGGTTGAACTGCGACTGAGTTCGTTCGACGAAGAGCTGGCCGTTGTCGACGACGGCCTTCGAAAAGCAGAGCGTGAAGCTGGCACGACGCGTGAAGCCATCGTCAGCCAGGAAGCAACCATCCGCCACGAAACGGCAAGGCTGCGTGAGTCCGAATCGGAAATCGTTCGGCTGCAAGGCCAGCGTGCGACGACGTTGGCGCGGCTTGGCGTTGTGAACAAAGAACTGGCCGAGGCGCAAGCGGAACTTGATCAATTCGATGAAACGTTCCAGGTCCAGCAGCACGAAGTCGAAGCTCACGAAACGCACGCCGATCAGCTGGCGGCTCGTTACAAGCAAAGTCGAACCCGTATCGACGAACGTCAGGCCGAGCGAACGCAGCTTTCCGAACAGGCCTCGCAGGTGCGGCAGCAGATCGCGCTGCTGGAAGCTCAACTGGTCACGCTGGGTGAAACGCACGAGAAAACGATCGAGCAACGCGACCGGCTGAAGTCGGAGTTGCGGGCTGCAGAAGTGGAACTCGCCGCGCGACAGACATCGCTGGACGAAGTGCTGGAACAGGCCAGCGAACTGGGCGACGCTCTGAAAGAAATCCGAGCGAAACGCAAAAAGCTGATCGCCGATCATGAGGCTGAACAGGAAGTCCTTGTCGAAATCCGCGAGCGGCGCAGTGCTTCACAGGCTCGTCTGACCGTGCTGGAAGATCTGGAAGTCAAGCAGGAAGGCATCGGGATCGGCGTTCGGGAAATCCTGCAACGCGCGAAAACGTCCGATTTTCCACCGTGGAACGGGATCGTCGGCAGCGTCGCGGACCTGCTTGACGTTGACCTGGAAAATGCGGCATTGCTCGAAGTGGCACTCGGAAGCCGGGCACAACTGATCGTGATGCGCGATCTCGATTCGATGATTGACTATCTCAAACGAGGCAGCGCCCGTATCGATGGCCGGGTTGGATTTCTGGGGCTCGACGAAGTGGCGACTTCGGAAGACGCTGAGTCTCACAGTGAGGACGTCGATCTTTCAGGCGACGTTGATGTCATTTTTCGAGCCGACCAGCTGGTTTCCGCGTCGTGTCAGCACCCGAAACTGGCGGCGAAACTCCTCGACAGGACATGGGTTGTCACCGATCTCGATGCCGCGAACCGACTGGCCGTCACCGAAGGAGTCGGACACCGCTTCGTCACGTTACAGGGCGAGCTGATCGATCCTGACGGAACGCTCTATGCCGGAACCGTGCGCGGTGAAGCATCGGTTCTGTCTCGCAAGAGCGAACTCCGTCGTCTGAAGAACGATCTTGTCCGGATGAGTCAGCAGATGGCGACCAGCGAGGCACGAATCAAGGCGTTCGCGAAACAGTCTGTCGAAGTCGAAGGCGAACTGAGTACCGCTGTTGAGCAGCGGGAAGACGTGAACGGACAATTGACTCAGCGACGCTCGGAATTCGAAAGTCAACAGAGAGTGATGACTCGCCTGTCTGAACAGCACGCGGCTGTCGAGGAAGTCTTCATCGCCACGACAGAACAAATGGCCGAAAGTCAGTCCGAACTGGCACAAAGCTTCGATGCGTTGAACGACGTCGAGAAAACTCAGAATGAAGCCAACGACGAAGTCGCGCGGCTCGAAGGCGAGTTGATCGAAATTGAGCAGGAACGCAACAAGCTGCTGCAGGAGCAGACTGAAGCGAGACTGAAACTCGCCCGGGCCGGCGAGCGTCGCGAAAATCTGATCTCCGCGTGCAGTCGACTGAGCGATGAGACAGCCACGTTGAATGATCAGATCGAAGATTCAACGAGACGACTCGACACGTTTAAAGAACGTCGCCGCACGTCAGTACTCGGGATTCTCAACGCCAACGGAAGCCTCGCCGAACTGGCAATCAAAGCCGAAAGCAGTGCGGATGCAGTTGATCGTCTTTCACGTGAAAAGGACCAGCTTCGTCAGGTTCGCAGCGGACTGGTCGAAGAAGAAACAGCATTCCGCCGTCAGCGACGTGCCATCGCCGACCGTCAGCACGAAGAAGAAATTGAAGCTCGCGATATGCGGCATCGCCTGTCGACGTACGGCGAAAGGATCGAGGAAGAGTACGGCCAGACGCTTGATGAAGTCGTCGCCTCCGGCGCGTCCGCATTCCGTGACCACCTGATTGAGCGAGGGTTGATCGCTGACCCGGACGCCCAGGACGACACCGACGAGGGCGACACTGACGAAGACAACGTGAATGCCGTAGACCATATTGAAACTCCTGACGCTGAAGACGAAGCATCTGAGGAAGACAGTAATGAGGACGACGATCTCGACGAAGTGGAGTGGGACGAAGACGGAGACGGAGACGATGCGGACGAGGACGACGAGTCAGCTGATGAAGAACTTGTCGGCGACACTGCTGCTGCTGCCGATGGAGTGGCCGGCTCATTCACCAAGGACGAAGTTCATCTCACACTCCAGGAAATCGAAGGAACCAGATACGAAGACGTTCGAGACGAACTCGAAGAGAACGTCAATCGCCTGCGCCGTCGACTGAAAACGATGGGCAACGTGAACACGGATGCGTTGAAGGATCTCGACGATCTGGAAGAAAAGTTCAACCACTTCAACAGTCAGCTCATGGACCTGACTGAGGCGAAGACGACACTGGAAGAAATTATCCGGAAAATCAACTCGGAAAGCCGGCGGCTGTTCCTTGAATCGTTCACGAAGATTCAGATCGAGTTTCGAGAACTCTTTCGAAAGCTCTTCGGCGGCGGCGACGGGGATCTCATTCTGGAAGATCCAGACGACGTGCTTGACTGCGGCATCGACATTGTCGCCCGCCCGCCGGGCAAGGAGCTGCGCAGCATTTCCCTGCTGAGTGGCGGCGAAAAAACCATGACCGCCGTTGCGATGCTGCTTGCCATTTTTAAGAGCAACCCCAGCCCGTTCTGTATTCTGGACGAAGTTGACGCGGCACTCGACGACGCCAACGTCGAGCGTTACGCCGGTGTCGTTCACGAATTCAAAGAGATGACTCAGTTCATCATGATCAGCCATCGGAAACGAACGATGACCGTTGCCGATGTGATCTTTGGCGTGACCATGGAACAATCGGGCGTTTCGAAACGACTCACGATCAGCTTTGAAGATGTCGGTGAGGACGGAGAATTCCGAGTCAACGGCGGCGCAGAGGCTGCATAACGATCCTGTTGGTTACGGCGTTTCCGTGGTGACCACCTTTGCCGCTTTCAGCATTTTCCGCATCGGCTTCCAGACTTCCGCATCGGACGGCTTTGGCGAAACGGCAATCTTCAGCAGGCAGCCTTTGATCGAGCTTTCGAGCACCGACTCAATTTCCAGATTCAGCGTCTGCGGTTTTTGAGTGGCGAAGGGTTCGAGCCAGGTCATCACCGCACGTGACTTTTTCTTTGAATCTTTGACCGGTGTAATCGTCAGCGTGAAGCTGTCAGGTTTCACATCGATGCCGCTGCGTCTCGTGACGGCGACCGCGAGGCCGCGGTAATACTTCAGCAGCTCTGCCGTGAGTGTTTTTTCATCAGGCGGATTCTGACCCGGAAGACAGAAGACAAAGCAGTAGGTAAAGAAGTCTTCGGCGTCGGGGCGGAACATACCGGGAGCAAAACGGACTTCTTCAAAGCCCGTCAGTTTCATGTCTTTCGCAAAGCCTGTCGGCAGACTGAGCGTTTCCGTTCGCCAGCCTTTCGGCGTTTCGATGTCGACCTTAAGAGACTCTTCCGCACTCACGGCGTCCGAAGCGAAATACGCCATGGCCATCAGGAGAATCGTGGAACGGTAACGTGATCTCGTCATGGCTTTGCCTTTATGATCCCGGCGAGTTGAATATTCAGAATCGATCTCCGATAACGCTATCAGTCTGTTGAAAAGTGTGCCACTGGCTTTGCCAGTGCTTTCGGAGAATCGCCAGTGGCACGAGATTCCGCACTGGCCGAGCCAGTGACACACGGAAGAAAATGCTACCGTCGCTTTCAATGGACTGATCCACTTTCACTACGCAACTCCACGCGAGGTCCGCCATGAGAACGTTGCTGCTGTCTGTCGCTGTGCTCACCTTGTCAATCATCACCGCTGTGAACGCTGCCGACGAATCCGCTGCCGTGAAGGAGGCGAAACATCTGTCGAACATTCGTCAGGTCACTTCGGGGCTGCCGCGAGCGGGGGAAGGCTACTTCTCGCCGGATGGAAAAAGCATCGTCTATCAGGCGTACCCGGTCGGCTATCCGTTCTACCAGATTTACGTGCAGGATCTGGAAGGCGGCACGCCTCGTCGCATCAGCCCCGGTCGAGGCCGTACGACCTGCAGTTACTTTTCCGTTGACGGGAAGAGCCTGCTGTTTGCATCAAGCCATTCGGACCCGCAGCTCGATGTCACCGAGAAGAAAGCGCGAGACCTTGCGGCTGAGGGAGGCCGACGACGCTACCAGTGGGACTTTGATCCGCACATGGATATCTACACGGTCGGCCTCGACGGAACGGGAATGAAGCGGCTGACAGACGCTCCCGGCTACGATGCGGAAGGCAGTTACTCGTCTGACGGAAAGCAGATTGTCTTCACCTCGTCGCGCGACGGTGACCCGGATCTTTACATCATGGACGCCGACGGAACGAACGTTCGGCAGATCACTAACAAAGATGGCTATGACGGTGGACCGTTCTTTTCACCTGATAACCAATGGGTGATTTTTCGAAGTGACCGTCAGAAAGAACACATGCTGCAACTGTTCGCGGTTTCGGCTGATGGCAAGACCGAAGTTCAATTGACGAACAATCTGAATCAGGTCAACTGGTGCCCGTACTTTCATCCAGGTGGCGACTACCTCGTCTGGGCCGGCGCCGATTATTCGGAAGGTCCGGGGCCGAAGTCCAAATTCCAACTCTTCACGCTGGAATTGAAAAACGAAGACGGAAAGCTCATCGCCGGTAAGGTCACGCAGATTACCCACGAACCTTCGCAGGATGTGCTGCCGGTCTTCAGCCCGGACGGCACAAAGCTGATGTGGACATCGACCCGTTCGGAAGACGAGTCGAGTCAGCTCTGGATCGCCGACTGGCTTCGCGGCCAGAAGTAGGACGCTATCAAGCGACCGCCAGCGTGTCGTTTCCTCAGACGATGGTACGCTGGCGGCGCGATTGTCGTGCTTTGCGAAGTGGACACCGCGCTGAACGCTGTGTAGCCACGATTCCGTTGGAATTGTGAATTCACGGTGAAGTCTGGTGGACAGGAATCAGAAGTCTCTCCACAAACCTGTTTCGGCCAGCTATTGTGCTTTTTCTCGACGACATGTTTTGACCTTCCCGGTCGATAGGTTCTCGAGAAAACGAGCTGCCGCTGCTACGGACTGCCGCCATCGCACCGTAACCAGGAGACTCTGAATGACCGCTGGTCTGTTAAGTCGCCCGACGCTGGTTCTTAATCGGAACTGGCAACCTGTCGGAATCGCGACCGTCTCACGCACTCTCACCAAGCTGTGGAACGGCACCGCCCGAGTCGTCGACCCGAATGATTACCAGATCTATTCGTGGTCCGACTGGTCAATGTTGCAGCCGAAGGACGACGAACCGTTCATTCAAACGACCAGTCTGCGGTTGCGAGTTCCCGAGGTCATCACGCTGACAAGGTACGACCGCGTTCCAAGCCGTTCGGTCGCGTTCAGTCGGCGGAACCTTTTCAAACGCGACAAATTCACGTGTCAGTATTGTCAGAAACGCCCCGGCAGCGAAGAGCTGACAATCGACCATGTGACGCCGAGGTCGCACGGTGGGCAGACGACCTGGGAGAATTGCGTTGTGGCATGTGTTGACTGCAATTCCCGAAAAGCCAATCGAACGCCGTGGCAGGCGCACATGCCTCTCAAGCAGGAGCCGGCTCAACCGAAATGGAAGCCGATCTACGCATCAATTGGAATCCGTATCGACAGCTGGTCGAAGTTCGTCAGTGAGGTCTACTGGAACGTCGAACTCGACTCCTGATGAGGGCCGGGTTTTCAACCGGCGCCGGGCTCTCAACCGGATTTGAGCGACCGCCTGAAGATGGGCTGGCTGATCACCAGTGTGGATTGCAGGGTGGGCATCACACCAATCGTATGCAGATGAATCCTTGAATCATTGGCGGGCAATGCCTGCCCTTACGATTCGCCCTCGTCTGACAGGGCCTGCTCGATGATTGCCGTCAGGTTCAGCGAGCCGGAACCAATGGAATCCATGACTGAATTCAGCTGCGTGTTTTCTTCGTAGTGCCGCAGATGAAGGATGATTTTTTCGATTTCGAGATCGGAGTGCCCTTTCTCGGTCTTCAGCCATTCCGCAATCTGTTGATACTCGTCGTCGACGGCCATGACAGTTTTCCCTCAAGAAAATTCAACTGTTTGGAAATCACAGGCCAGCAACTGCCGGCGGCGAATCGAAAGGCTAATTCGCGGATCGCCCTGCGAAAAGTACGGATTCGTTTTTTAAGTCTGTTGACGCCTCATTGGGCGTTGGTATGCAGAATTGCCTGACGATCATGGATCACGGAAAGGTGATATCAAGGAGCGTCGCTGAGGTTCCGATCGTTCCGGTGGTGTTCTGAGCGGGTGAGTTGCCGCCGCCATCAAACAGGGTGAATATCGCGACGCCGGGAGCTGTTTCGAGTTGCTCAAGCAGGTACTCGCCGTTGGATGTGTTGCCTGTCAGGTTGAGGCGGAGTTCGGTGTTTCCGTTGTCCGCTTCGCTGGTGGCCTGCAAGGCTCCCGAAGGAGTCTGGAACTGGTTCGAAGTCAGCGTAGCTCCAACGCGAGCGTTGTCTGTCGGCGAAGAAGCGGAAGCCAGCAGCGAGATGGCCTGACTGGCCGGGTTGACCAGCGTGTTGGAAATCAGAGTGCTCGATACGGTGGACTGGTCGTACGATCGAACGTTGACCAGTCCCGCGCCGCTGTTGGAGAGCATCGAGTCCTGCACGTCGAACGCGACTCGCGAGCTGTTCAGCGATTCGATGTCGATGCCCTGGCCGGTCGTGTTGCCAGTTGTCGTGCCGCGAATTGTGGCGGCGATCGTTGCGGAATTTTCAGCGGCCAGACTGATGAAGTCGGTGAAGCCGGCCATCGAGTTTCTGGCCATTCCATTGTCGATGAGCAAGGTTAGATTTGCGGAGTCAGCAACATCTCCATTGAACCAGTGTCTGGCCGGCGTTGTTCCATTGACGATGCCTTCGAAACGATACTCGGAGTCGATGATCGACAGATCCAGATTCGCGCCGCCTTCTGATACGACTCGGACTCCGTCGAATGGCGAAGTCGTTGGCAGGCGAGCGATCAACTCGGAACTTTGAACGATCGCCGTCAACGATGACGCGGCAGGCACACCAGGGTCACCCGAGTGGAATTTCAAAATGCACTCGGCGTCGATCATCGCGTTGGCAATGGTGACATTGTTGACGCCGATGTCTTTAGCGATGCCGCCCACGCCAACGTGCCAGCCGACGAACTCGTTGCCCGATCGTGTCAGAGCATTCAGGTCAGTGCCTGAGATGGTCGAGTTGATTCGACCGTTGCCACCAGCGACGGAGAAAAACGCGTCCATGCGGTCGAAGGCTCCGTTGAGAACCGTGGTGTCTCCCAGAATGACCGTGCTGTTAACGGTTGAGTTGAGCGTTCCGGCGAAAGCGTCCAGCCGAATTCCACCTGCTCGGATTCCGTCGTTGGTGTCTGACAGTTGAGCATTCTGCAGCAGGCTGCGGTCGACGTTCAGGTTGAGGACTGCTGTCGCCAGAGCGGTCGGTCCGTCGCCAACAGATGCCTGAATGTCGGTTCCGGCATTGCGGTTGAAGGTCGACTCAACAACGTTCGTGTTGACTGTTGAAGTGCCGCCAGTAACGACTGACAGTCCACCAGCCGCGCTGAATCGACCAAGAGCGGCGGCGGTGCCGTTGCGTTCGAGTGTGTTGGACTCAACATTGACTGTCATTGACGATCCGGTCAGCCCAACGACCTGAATGCCGAACCGATCGTCCCTCAGCGTCGCGTCTGACAGTCTTTCACCCAGCGGTGAGAGTGTGTTTGTGGTGGCGTTGTCGCTGATCGTGTTTCCGGAAACCAGCAAGGTCAGGTCGCCGCGATCGGCCAATGAGACGCCTTTGGAGTTGATGTCGAGGCCGGTCGGCGCGAAGTTGAATGATGCAAGATCGACATCCGCGACCAGCAGGCCGCCCTGATTGTTCTGAGTGAGTTCGTTGTTCTGAATACTGAACGCCGAAACCGGAGCGGTCGGTGAGTTGACCGTGTCGCCCGACGCGTTGAACAGAGCGATGCCAAAGCCCGTGTTGCCCGTAACGACGTTGTCGCGAACGACCAGTCCATCGTTGAGAAATCCAACGATCCCGCTACCGACTGTGTTGGAAATTTCAAAACCGCGGATTTCGACGTTGTCGACAAAGTTGCCTTCAGGACAAAGCTTCACAGTCCCGACCAGATCGCTCGAGGTGATTGTCGGTCGCGGAACTTCGACACGAGTTCGCTGGCCGGGCAGGGTGATGATGCCGCTCTGCGTGCTGATGACATGCGGAGTCGTGTCGAGGAATCCGTCGGCCAGAAGTCGCTGTCCATTGAGCAGGTTGATGGATTCGTTGAACGTGCCGTTCTGCACGAAGATGATGCCGTTTTCGCCGGCGGCGTTAATCGCGGAACCGATCGTATTAAACGGTTGCTCCGCCGTTCCGTTTCCACCGGCAGTCGCTGTCGAGCTCGCTTGAGCAATCACGATGGGAGCACCGTTGACTGTATTTCTTGCCAGACGATCCTGTCGCCGCGTCATGATTCGCGATTTGCGAGTGACCAGTTGCGTGAACTGCGGCTCGGCATTGCAGCCGCCCGGAGCCGATAGCAGATCCGCAAAGCTGCGGAACGCAAACGTCGCGCTGCCGAAAACCTGAGTGTCGTAAACATCGTCCTGCGAAACGGTGACGCCGAGCGTGAGGTTGCGGTTGGGCCGCAGCTCGATGCGGCCGCGCAGTCCTTCAAGGGGGTCTTCGTCGAGGATGTCGTCCTGATCGGTGTAAAAGTAGTAGCCGAGGAACAGCCACAGTTCGGGTTGCTCGAACGGGCGAATGCCGCCTTCAATGTCGGCTCCGGCCAGCGCCAGCGTGTCATAACCCGTCAACAGATTCAGTCCCTGGAGGCGGGGAGTGATCGATTCGGATCTTGATGTTGTTCCGATGGGAAGATAGCCGTTGGCTCGGACTTCGATGAAGCGTGACAGTGCTTCCAGCCCGACGCCCACCTGGTGCAGATCCTGATCCGGGTTCGACTCGTAGTCGTACCACAGGCTGGAGCCAAAGAACCAGTACGAATTCATGTCCTGATAGCGAGTGACGAAACCAACGTTCGCTCCGTAGACGCTGTCCTCAGAGACCGTGCCGTTGGCCTGAATGAAGCTCAGTCCAGTTTCATCCGGCAGTACGATCAGTGGAGCGAAAATCCCGAACTGCGAGTACCAGTTCTGAGCGACTCCGTATTCATCACCGCCAACCGCCTGAATCCAGTGAAACGGCAGGAGGTCACCGAGACTGCCGCAGCCTCCGGTCGAACATCCACCGCAATTGTCGGACAGGCAGGTGTTGCACGTGCCGAGGGGTGAGAACGGTCCGGATTCTGAATAGCCGAGCTGACTGATTGACTCGGGAGGAACGTCCACGACCCCCGTCATTGGAAACGACGCCGTGATATTTGCACCCCGGTAAACGACATCATTCGAAGTACCCGATTGAAACAGGTAGGGTGATGCCGACGGATGAATCATCTGGCCAGACTGCATGGGACCGCCAAAAGTCTGACTGCCGGGTGGCAGCGGCATCGCCATACTGGTTCCGCGAATTGCCGGTCCTTCCGCGTAGCCAACGTTGATTCCCTGGCCAGTCGCCGACCGTTCCGACCATGCGATCACCAGGGCGAGCGAGATCAGAATCGCAAAATTTCGGAAGGATGTTGGCAGAAGCTGAAACATGAACTCGCGCATTCCTGGCAGGAGAGACATCGGCCCTTATCGGTCAGCGAGACTCTTCCGGTTGCGTCGAATTCGGAATCTGGGTCGACTTTTCCGATTATTCCGGCGGAGTGGTAGAATGAGTAGTTGATGTGAGGCTTCAGAAACTCGAGTCCGCGGCTGTTGGTCAGAGATCTCAACGGTCAATAGAAAACGCCCCCGAATCGAAACTCGGGGGCGTTCTGCATTTTCAAAACCAGCTCATCCGTGACGGCTCAGGAAGAAACGGTATCGACACCGCCGCCTCCGATAACGGTGTCAGGGTCTCCCCCCTGTCCGCGAACGATGTCGTTGCCCAGACCGCCGTCGAGCGAGTCCATACCTGCTCCGCCGAGCAGCGTGTCGTTGTCGTCACCGCCAGCGATCGTATCGTTGCCAGCGTTGCCGTTGAGGAAGTCGTCGCCGGTTCCTCCGATGAGGCTGTCGTCGCCGTCCTGACCGAACACGGTGTCGGCGTCTGCTCCGGCGTCGACAAAGTCGTTACCAGAACCGGCATTGACGCTGTCGCTTCCGGCTCCTGTTGAGAGACTGTCGTTGCCAGCTCCCCCGTTCACGGTGTCGTTGCCGGAGCCGCCTGTCACGGTGTCATCACCATCGCCGCCGTTAAACACGACACCAATTGAGACTGCACTGGAATTCAGACTGTCGTTGCCGGCTCCCCCGTTGAAGGTCAACTGACCGGCAAATCCAGACAGAGTTGCATCAAGCACGACAGCGTCGTCGCCGGTGCCGCCGTTAAGAATGATGCTGTTGATGCCGGCAAAGACTTCGTCGATCAATGCATCGCCGCCACCCGAAGGAGTGACCTGAATCTGTCCGCCGGAGACGAGAACGGTGAATGTTCCGCCTGCCGATGGAAGGGCGACTGTCAGCGTCGTCCCTGACAGGCCGCCGCCACCCGATCCAGAATCTCCCGGAGTACTGCCGCTGGGGCCGGCGAGCAGAGTGTCGCTGGAGTCGCCTCGCAGCGTATCGGCACCGCCACCGCCACCGGCAACAGTATCGCCGAGTCCACCCTGGCCATTCACAACGTCGCTGCCGTCACCACCGTCCAGAAGGTCGACTCCGCGACCACCAAGGATCGTGTCGCTACCGTTTCCGCCAAACAGGGAATCATCGCCAGCGTTGCCGTTGAGGAAGTCGTCGCCGTCGTCGCCGGAGAAGCTGTCGTTGCCATTTCCTCCGTTGAGCGTGTCGTTGCCGGCTCCGCCGGTGGCGCTGTCGTCACCATCGCCGCCCGCGAAGTTATCGCCGCCACCGCCGCCGATCAGCGTGTCGTTGCCGGCTCCGCCGGCAAAGATCGTGTTGATTGAAACGGCTGATGCGTCCAGCAAATCGTCTCCGGCGCCACCCGCGAAGCTGACAGTTCCGGTGAAAGCCGCCAGAGAAGCGTCGAGGATGACTGCGTCGTCACCCGCGCTGCCGGTAATTGAGATTGACGCGACTTCGGCCAGGAGCACGTCGGCAATCGTCGAACTGGCTGACGTAACCTGAAGCTGAGTTGTGCTGATAAGAACAGTGAACGGTCCTCCGGAATCCGGCAGAACAACGTTCAGAACGCCCGGCACAGTCGCCGCAGGATCGACGGGATCGATTCCAGCGGCTCCGGCAATGGTGATGTCGTTGGCACCACCCTTCAGCGTGTCAGTGCCGCCGCCACCGGCGACGACGTCAGCCTCGCCGCCCTGACCATTGACGAAGTCGTTGCCAGCTCCACCATCCAGAGTGTCAGTGCCCGCTCCGCCTAGAATGGTGTCATTGTCGTCGCCACCCGTCAGGAAGTCGGCGTTGGCGTTTCCGTTGATGAAGTCATCGCCAGCGTCGCCTGACAATGTGTCGTTGCCGCTGTTGCCGGTCAGCGAATCGTTACCCGCTCCGCCAGTGGCACTGTCGTTGCCGGTGCCGCCGATGAAGACGTCAGCACCACCGCCACCGATCAGCGTGTCGTTTCCGCTGCCGCCGTTAAATGTGCCGGCGAAAGCTCCCGCAGCAGTTCTTTCGGACGCATCCAGTGAGTCGTTGCCGGCTGCACCGTTGAAGATCAACCTGAATGTGTGTCCGAAGGCAGTCAGGTTGCCGCTCAGAGTGACGATGTCATCGCCGCTGCTCCCTTGAATCACGAGCGTCGTGAAATCGTTCGGCTGATCGTCCGACAGCCTGTTGAACGAAGCATCCCCGACAACGATGTTTCCGCCGCTCTGGCTGACACGGTAACTGCCGCCACCGTCCGGCAGCGTGACCGTTCGCGTCCCGATCGACACGTCCGTCACGGTGACATTCACTGTCTGCATGACCGTGTCGGTTCCGTCGCTGGCCGCCACGATGACTTCGTAAATGTTGTCTCCGGGCGTTCCGCCAGTGTCAGTTGGATTTTCGAAGTCGATCAGGCTCGGGTCGGCAAACGACAGCGCACCGGTTGAGGAGTCAATCGAAAACGCCGCCAGATCAGCCCCGCCGCTGATAGAGTACGTTAGCGTCTGAAAAGTCGGAGCGTCCGGGTCGGTCGCTGTGACGGTGGAGATCACGCCTGTCGCCCCCTCGGCAGCCGAAACTGCAGCCGTCGCGGAAAGCGTCGGCGCCGTGTTAGCAACGACTGTTATCATTACGTCGAAGTTGTACGTCGCGTCGTCGCTAAAAACTGACAACGTTTCCGTAAAGTCGCCGACGGTGGATAATGGAATGGCAAAGAAAGTAAATGTAAACGTGCCACCATTTGCTGCGACGGTGGGGTGGCTGATTCCGTCCTGGACGGATAAACCAACGAACGGGGGACCAGACGATCCAAAACCGGTCACCATCAGGTCAGTATCCCCAGTATTCTGGATCGTAAATGTCCTACTGGAGATGCCACCAACTGGTGTGTCCGGGTAGATCGTCCCGTCCAACGCTGACGGAGTTGTATCGCCATCGACAATCTCAACGCCGTTGCCAAGAATCGCAATCTCCGCAGCCAGCAGCACTCGATCTTCCAGTTCCTGAATCGCGGATGGAACGTGCGGAGCCGCTCCCTGACGATCGTGTTTGAAGCTCAGGCATTTCCGTCGAGCATTCCGACTTCGAGTCAAACGGGACAGCAGCCAATCCACAGGTGTTTTCTTCAGCATAAGACTAAACCTTCCAAGTGCGATATCCGAGGTTGCGAAACAGTCTCCTCACCAAACTCACGACGGTGACTTCCTGTTAATTCAATTCGTGTGACAGACCGTCTTCGAGTTCCGTGCAGTTACCAGACCCTTTGCTTCCGCAGTTGCGCCAAACAGAAAACAACAGCGCGCTTCTCAGCGGGAGCTGAAATAGCTGCGGAAATGCTGCTCTGTTGTTTGAGCAGGAACAGTCAGGGTAGGCAGGATGCGAAGGCGGCGGCAAGTGTTCGAGTGTTGTTTTGTGTTTACCAATGTACTTAGACGATGAAATGACACGCAACGGCTGCAAGCTGAGCGACGTGTCAGATCGCCAGTTTCGGAGTCTGGTGCGCAGTTACTCAGGCAGAACGATGTCAGCACTTAGTGTCGGCGGGCCTTCGATCCAGCCGAGCGACGCCAGGAACCTGTCCATCGCCACGACGGTATCGTAGTAAGGCTTGTTTCCGTTGGCGCCGTAGTTGAAGAAGCCGTGCGGCATGCCCTCGAAGATATGAACTTCCGATTTGACGCCGACATCGTCCATCTTCTGCTTGAAGTCGTGAGCCGTCTTGACCGGAATCAGTGCGTCCTTCGAGCCCAGAAACACGATTCCCGGAGGATCGTCCTTTGTCACGTTGTGAAACGGCGAAAACTCCGGGAAACGGTCGCCGACGCGTTTTGCTCCCCAGGCACCGGGGCCATTGTCAAAAACCGGATTAAACAGGCACATTGCATTGGACTTCGCAGAGACCTTTGTGTCGTCAGCTGGATCGTCCGTTCCTTCAACCATCCCGACGAACGCCGCCAGATGCCCGCCCGCCGAACCGCCTCCGGACGCGATTCGGTCGGGATCGATGCCCAGCTCAGAGGCTCGGCTACGAACCCACCGCATCGCCGATTTTGCATCCCGGCAGCAGGTGATCGGCGGCTCTGATTTCTTCTTGTCGAGCAGTCGGTACTGAACCTGCACGCAAACCATGCCTCGCGTGACCAGATACTTGCTGTGTTCGGTGAACTGGCCCGGCGTTCCACCCGTCCAGCCGCCGCCGTGAAAGAACACAATCGCCGGTCGCGAGTCGGTCTTTTTCCAGTCGGCTGGTTTTGTGACATAGAGCTTCAGTTCGCGATCGTCGACTTTCTTGTAGACGTGTGCCTCGCCGACCGGAGGAGCCCCTACCGCGGCGGCTTGCGAGGTCAGAATTCCGCAGATCACGCAGCACAGGATAAAGGCAGGCAGTTTTCGCAGCATGGGATGTCCTCGCGAGATTGAATTTCGAATTCGACGTTGCTCGTAAAGATTCCTGTCCTGCCCGCGTTCCGTCAACCGGCCTCGACGTAACCCATCTTTCCGCCAAACCGCAGAAACCACTAGATTTCCGCTTCTCGGCGAGGTGCGTCCAGGGAACGGACCGCAGTTTTAGGATCTCGCTGCATCGATGGGTTACCCAGGGACGGGACCATGCGGATCGCATTCTTTGAAGATAACGGTGCCGATGGCTTTGCACCGATCGCTCTGACTCGGCCAGTGTTCGAGCTTCTCTGCGGACAGTTCAGTCTGCGCGAACGGCTGATCCGGTTTCTCGATGTCCACGAGTGGGGTGTCTTCATTCGGCCTTATCTCGAGGAGACGTATCGCGAGTTCAGTCCGGAAGCCTTCGTCAACGATTGCGTGTGGCTGGGTGAAGAGCCGACGCTGCTGATCAACGCTCGCTGGCTGCCGACTCCTGAATCAATCGAACAATTGAAAACTGTCGGCAGCGACGTCGCCGGCTTCTGTGGCGAGACACTCGCGTTCCTGGTCGTCGATCCGTTTGAGTCTTCGTTGTTGACTGATACGGAATGGTCCGAGCCGCTGCTCAGGATTGCCGGCACGCGAACCGCCGCTCGCGCCGACGGAAAAGTCGTCAGCCATCCGTGGGATCTGATCGATTTCAACCCGGAGCAACTGGAAGCTGACTTTCGGTTATGCAACTTCTCTGGAGGCCAGACCGAATTCGGACCGCAGATCGCCGTGCTGGGAGATCCTCAAAACGTCTTCGTCAGCCCGAGTGCCGACATCGATCCGTTCGTTGTGATCGACGCTCGCAATGGTTCGGTGTCGATCGACGACGGAGTCAAAGTTCAGGCTTACACGCGTATTGAGGGACCGTGCCACATCGGTTTTGAAAGCCAGCTTTTCCGCGCGAATGTGAAAGCCGGCACGACGATCGGTCCTGTTTGCCGGGTCGGCGGCGAGATTGAAAACGCAATCCTGCACGGCTACGCCAATAAATATCACGACGGGTTTCTTGGACACGGCTATGTTTGCCCTTGGGTTAATATGGGGGCGTTGTCGACCAACAGCGACCTCAAGAACGATTATTCGACAGTGCGGGTTCCGTTGAGTGGTGAAGCCATCGATTCCGGCTCGACAAAGGTCGGCTGCTTCATCGGCGACCATTCCAAGACTGCCGTCTGCAGCCTGTTCAACACGGGGACGTCGATCGGCGTCATGACCATGCTGCTGCCCGGCGGCGAACTGCTTCCGAAATTCGTCCCGTCGTTCGCACGAGTCTGGCACGGCGAACTCGATGATAAGCTCAACCTGGAAGCGGCTCTCGACACGGCTCGAACGGCGATGGATCGTCGTGGCCAGGATCTGACCCTTGCCCAGGAACGGCTGCTGCGACATCTTCACCAACAGACCAGCGAACAGCGCAAGTCAGCCATCGTCCGCCAGCGCGCGCGACAGGTTGGCCTCTCGGTTGTCGGGTCGTAGGTGACGCTTGCGAGAACAGGATGGTGGATTCACCGCAGTGTCGCCTCACCCTTAGTTCGTTATGCTGCTGTGCTCGTCCGATGTTTGAATTCGGACGTTTGCCGTAGCCTCAGCAGAATCAGCAACGATGTCGAACCCCGGAAACGATCGCGCCGCGAGTATCGGCCTTTTCATTGGCCCCGTCCTGTTCGCCATGATTCTGTTGATGCCGCTTCCAGCAGGAATGACTGTTGAAGCTCGGCGAGTGCTGGCGGCCACGGCGTTAATGTCTGCCTGGTGGCTGACTCAGGCCATTCCGATCGCCGGCACGAGTCTGATTCCAATTGTCCTGTTTCCGCTGCTCGGTATTCAAAGTCCGGAAACGGTCAGCTCGGCCTACATCAACACTCAGGTCTTTCTGTTTCTGGGTGGGTTTATTATCGCGCTCGGGATCGAACGCTGGGGGCTGCATCAGAGAATCGCGCTGCACATTGTCAGCATTCTTGGAAGCAGCCCTCGGAAAGTGATTCTGGGATTCATGGTCGCGACAGCGTTTCTGTCGATGTGGATCAGCAATACGGCGTCCACGCTGTTGATGATGCCAATCGCCGTCGCTCTGGTGGTCTCGCTGCAGGACGCGATGAGCAGTTCCGGTGACGGGGCAGCGATTGAGAGTTCCGACGAAAGCAAAATCGACCGGAATGGGCCATTCGGTCCGTTTGGGATTTCGTTGATGCTGGGCATCGCCTGGTCCTCCAGCATCGGTGGCATGACGACGCTGGTGGGGACCGTTACCAACGTGCAGTTTGTGAGTCTCTGGGAAGCCAACTTTCCGGACGGGCCTCAGATTTCGGCAGGCCGATGGCTGGCCGCGTTCGGGCCGATCGGCATCGTCATGATTCTGGTGACCTGGGGAGTTCTGACGTTCCGCATGCCGACTCCGGGCGGTACCTCGATCAATCGTCAGTTCTTTATTGACCGACTGAAATCGCTCGGAAAACCATCCCGCTCTGAATGGCTGATGTTTGGAGTCTTCTTTTCGACGGCGATTCTATGGTCGTTCCGTCGGCCTCTTCAGTTTGGCGACGTCACGCTGGTCGGTGGCTGGGAATCGATGGCCGAATGGTTCGTCGGTGGCTTTCTACAGTCGGACATGAGCATTTACAAAAAGGGAGTGGTTCACGATTCGACCGTCGCCATCGGGATGGTCGTGCTGATGTTTATTCTTCCCGGAGAACGAAGCAGCAGCGGTCAGCAGCAGCGGCTGATGGACTGGCAGACGGCGAGGAAACTTCCGTGGGCTATTCTGCTGCTGGTTGGTGGCGGTTTCGCCATCGCCCGAGCGTTTGACGAAACTGGCCTGGCCGTTTGGGTGGGCGATGTTTTTGCCAGCACCGTTCAGGACTGGCCAATCTGGGCGTTGGTCGCTGCGATCTGCTTTTTACTGACGTTCCTGACCGAATTTTCCACAAACGTTGTGGTCATCAGTGTCATGATGCCCGTCCTGGCCGCCGTCTCGCTGCAACTGGATATTGATCCTCGATTGATCATGCTGCCGGCGGCGGCTTCGGCGAGCTGCGCATTCATGCTGCCGATTGGAACGCCTCCCAACGCGATTGTGTTCAGCTCGGGAGTGCTTTCGATGGGCGACATGGCTCGCAAAGGATTCCTGCTCAACCTGATCGGCGTCGTCCTGCTGACGCTCGCGACCGTGTTTTATCTCGTGCCGCATCTTGGACTCTCGACCGGTGGAACGCCGGACTGGGCCATTCCGAAAGACGCCCCCGCCTCGATCGCGGCGCCGGAGTAGACCGAATAGAATTCCCGAAACGCGCGGTCGAAGCGCGTCGCCAAACTGGATTTGTCACCTCGATCGACCAGAGAACTGCATCACAGAAAGCGGAACCATGAACCGACCGGCACATACTCACGGTGGCCAGAGCCTGCCCGATCCGACCATCAAACTGACCGAAGGCTGGCACTGTCTGCACATCAATTATCAGATTGACCAGGCGGCGCTGAACTCGGTGCATGAACACCAGCGGGCGGAAGGTCGCGAGCAGCTTGCTCAGATTCTTAATCCCGAACGCGAAGGTGCTCCCGAGCGGCTGCAAACGTCGATTCTGTCCGGCGGTCGAGGCGACATCGCGCTGATGATCATGGATCCCGACCCGCTCGTCATCGATCGGGTGAAGCAGGAAATTCGAGCTTCGCGGCTGGGAGTCGCCATGAAGCCGACGTACTCGTTTGTCTCGATCACCGAAGTTTCCGAGTACGTGCCGACGGTTGAGCAGTACAAAGAACGGCTCGAAAGGGAAGGTTGCGGACCAGACGACCCTTCGTACTCGGCTAAGGTCGGGGCGTACGAGCAGCGGCTTCCGATGATGAACAAGCAGCGAACCTACCCGGACTTCCCGGCGTTTCCGGTTTGCAGTTTTTACCCGATGAACAAAATCCGCGACCCGCACGCCAACTGGTTTGTCCTGCCATTCAGCGAGCGTTCCCGGCTGATGGCTGAACACGCCACCAGCGGCATCAAATTCGCCGGTCGAGTCAGCCAGCTCATCACTGCGTCGACCGGTTTCGACGACTGGGAATGGGGCGTGACGCTGTGGGGCCGGGCTCCTGAGCACATCAAAGAAATCGTGTACACAATGCGCTTCGACGAAGCCTCAGCGCGGTACGCCGAGTTCGGGCCGTTCTTCATCAGCTATATCGCCTCGCCGGAAGATGCCATCGCTCACGTCCGGATTTGAGCGACGTCACTCGGAGCAACGACGCTCAGAGTGACGACGGATACCAGCCGCAAATCAAAACAACCGGTCACTGTGCAGCGACCGGTTGTTTGTTTTTCTCGACGGATGTTGGACTGTCTCCGGACGAGAGCTTGCCCTGCGGTTCTGCCGGAATTCGGCAGTGCTTCTTCGTGACTCTGTACATGCTGAGTGCGAAGATTCCGGACGTCGCTCCCTGAAGGACGACATAAGCCAGAATCGCGGGGCCGTGCAGCCAGGTGCACGCGGCAGCCCAGGCAATCAGTAATACGGGAAGAAGTATCGGCAGTGGCGGGATGCGGTCGGTTATCTGAGTAAGCATGGGATTGCTGGTCGATACTCCGAGGGGGGATGTCATCAGCCTCATGCTGGCGACGAGGCCAAGGTCGAATTTCTATAAGCCGTCACTGATGAATGTAAACCCTGGTGCAAGGCAATTTTCAAAAGATATTCAAACCCGAATCCCGCCACTCTGCTTCGAAGTCCAAGTAACGGTCAGGCTGTCGTTGGCCGCAATAGCGACCAGGTCGGGTGCCACTACTGGCTTGCCCGGTAGTGAGCGAAATTTGAATTTGCACTGTGGGAAAGCCTGCAGTAGCACCCTTGACTTGAAACCGGAACGCTGTTTCTCGCCAGTTCTTTACTCAGCCTGGTAGTGGCGGGTGATCAGATCGTTCTGAAGCCACAGCAGCTTGTTGAACGCTCGCAGAGTTCGGCTGGTTGTCTCTGCATCAAGGCCCAGTCCGAGGATAGTCGCCAGCAGAGCGTCTGAAACAAATCCCATCAGCGCATTCATCTGAACCAGTGGAACATCGAGGTCTTTACTACCGGCTTTGGGAGTGTGCATCTTCCCGACCAGATCCAGATAGTTCAGCATGTTGCCGTCGTATGGCTTCGTCACGAGTCGTTCGAGGTAGCGTCCCAGGTGCTGCTTTCGGAACTCGATCATCTCATGGTCCATTTGCAAGGCGTCGAGGCTTTGCGGAACGTCGCCTTCGTATCCTGATTGACGAGGCACAAAATGCCGCTTCGTCGCGTCATACGAAAACAGCTTGTCGTAAACCGCGTCGACCAGCGATGGAACAAGCGGAGCCAGGTGGGCGGCGGAACCGTGAATCGCGGCGATGTCATCCTCGCCAAATCCCATGAACTCGGTGACGTATCCGAATCGGTAGCCCAGATCGGATTCCAGTTTCTGTTCGTCAATCTGTTGCATCGTGTTTCTCCGTGGCTTTTGTTGTTTCAGTCTGATTCAGGCTTCCGAAAGGTCAGCGAATCCGGCAGTCTACGCTCGTCATTCGCGATGATTCTGAAACTGGACGTTATTGTCCTGTTTCGGCGGTGAGTCTTGCGAGGCTTAAATGAGATGTCAAGGTCCAGTTTAGTTTGGACAGGGAATGCTTTCTCAATCTGTCGAATATGCGTTGCGTGCGGCGGTCTTCCTGGCGCGTGAGGGTGAGCCTCGCACAACGGCTCAAGTGGCTGAGGCAACGCAGGTTCCTGCCGCGTACCTTTCGAAGGTTCTGCAAGGGTTGTCGCGAGCGGGGATCGTTCGGTCGCAGCGAGGAATCGGCGGCGGAATGACGCTGGTGTCCGCGCCTGACGAGCTGACGATTCTCGATGTCGTCAATGCGGTCGAGCCCTTGCAGAGAATTGAGACCTGCCCGTTAGGATTGCTTGAACATGGCGTGAAGCTGTGCGCGCTGCACCGTCGACTTGACAACGCCATGAAGTCCGTCGAGGACGCGTTTCGCCACTCTACACTGGCCGACGTACTGGCCGACCCGAACCCAAGCGTCCCACTTTGCGGTGGCAACACCGCTGATGAGGCGTGATTCAGACCGGTTGGTGGGCCGTGTTCACCCTACGGATTCCGGTCGCGTACCCGTGTTATTACTCACTCGTGGCTTCGCCGAAGATGATCGTTCGGCTTTTTGACTGACATGCACTGCCATCATCGGTCATCATTCAGGCGTACGAGGCTGGAGAGTCAGCTCACAATTTCGCAACGAAGACGGGGCACGGAGAATGGAAGTCATGGTTGTTACGAATCGCTCAGAAAAAGTTCTCTCCGGATCAGTTTTGCGAAGTCGCTGGCAAAATCCACGGCCACGCCGACAGCTTCTTTCGGCAGTTATGATGGTAGTCGTTGCGGGTGGTCTACTGTTGCGGACCGGTTCGGCACCGGCTGATGACAAGACGAAGCAGATTGTCGGCGGCATTCTGAAGATACTCGTCGAATCTCAACTGCGAGGGCAGGGCGGTCCGAATCAGCAGCAGTTTCGGCCAGGAGGGCCACGACCGGGCGACCGGGCAACTCCGGAACTGGCCCACGCGAGAGTCGCGCTGCATTCCTTCAGGCAGGAGAGTATTACGTTGAGCACGCTTCTTCAGAACGAATCGGTACGAAATACTGGATTGCGATCGTTCGTTGGTGATGCGGTGCAGATCCAGGCTCGAGCAGACGCCATCTCGCAACGCAGTCGTGCGGTTCCCGATCATCGATTCATCATGCAGGATGTGCAGCGGCTCGATAGTGACTGGCGGCGGTTTTCGTACAGCCTTCAACAGGTTCCAAATCTTTCGCAGCCCTGCCGGGCGTGTATCGGGCAGCTCGACCAGTTCGACGCGGATTTGTGTAACTGTCTTTCGATCGAGCCGCAGATTGACCGCCGAACTCTGCAACGGCAAAGCGAAGGGCTCGCCGTTTACCTTCACGGGTTGAGCGATGATATTGACTATGAGCTGCGGCGTTCTCCTGCTCGGAATGATCTGATGCTGAAGGCCAGCCAGGCTCACCAGGTCGCGGTCGGATTTTCAGATACAGTCTCAGCGGGGCGGCCCTACGCCGAGCTTGTCCGCGAATACAAAGTGTTCCTGCGAAAGTGGAACCCTCTGGTTCGGGAACTCTGCGCCTTCGAAGGTCGCTTTATCGAACGCACCGTTTTGAGAATTCAGAATGTCAATCAGGAAATTCATGGGCTGCTCTGGCTGCCGCGTGGACTCGATCGCGAATTGCTGATTCAGTTGACGCGTGGAATCATGACCGAGGTCGATCGAATCTTTGATTCGGTCTCTCTGAGTCTGTTGATTCAGCTTCCCAACTATGAAGACGTACCGAGTTCGGCTTCAGACTTTTATGGGATCTGCCAGCATTTTGCAGACTGTGTCGAGTCTGAGAACGACCTCAATCAACTGGTGGATGCTTATGACTATCTGCCGTCGGCCTGGGTTGCGCTTTCGCGACATTTCAGAAATGTCCAGCACGATGGGATCAGGCACGCGTTGACGGAAATCGAATCTCGACTTGTCGCGCTTAGAGAACCACTGGGGATTCCTGGCGGCTTCGATGTAAACAATGCTCGTCAACGCGCCGGAGCGATCGAACGCCTCGCTGATCACCTCCATGCAGACGTCGAATCCTGGCTCCGCGGTGAATCGAAATACTCGAACGAGCGGAAGGAAATGCTCGAACACTGTGCGCATTTCAGGACGGCGTCCCGACAATTGCACGCGGCTCTGGTTCATGACACTCCGGAAGCCACACTGCGAGCCCACTGCTCGACGATTTATTCCGAGTGGGAATTACTTCATCGTCACATCGCTGACTGCGACGCGCCAGGCCGCGACCATATCAACGAGCTGCTGATCCAGATCAGCGTCGAGCTGGTCGAGCTGGAAGCGATGTTTCTCTGAGGCAAAGTGTTTTGAGGCACTGCCTCTCCGGGTTATTTCGGTTGCGGTTTTCAACGGTCTGCTGACCGGTACATTCCGAATTGTCGAAATCTCTCGCCAGGTATTTCGCAAACATATCAGCACTCGTTGACGCGATTCTCGCCGACCGGGTACGATGCCAGTCCTGTTTTTGCCGATAAACGATTGGTGCAGAAACAGTTGCCACCGATGTCCCGCCCAACAACTCCTCCCGGAGTCCCGCCATGCTGACGATCCTCGGAAACAAACATCGCCTCTGCGATAAGGTCTCGCGACGTGAAGCACTTCGAATCGGTGCGCTCGGTGTTGGCGGCCTGACACTGGCCGATCTGCTTCGAGCAGATGCCCAGAGTGGGCAGAGCAATTCACACAAAGCCGTCATTATGATCTACATGTGCGGGGCACCTTCGCACCAGGACATGTACGATTTGAAAATGGACGCTCCGGCGGAAATTCGCGGCGAGTTTCGTCCCATCCCGACGAACGTTCCCGGCATCGAAATCTCCGAACACATGCCGCGCACGGCAGCGATCATGGACAAGCTCGTGCCGCTGCGGTCGGTCGTTGGTTCTCCCAGCGGCGCTCATGACTCCTTTATCTGCTACACCGGCCGCACGACTCAGAACCAACCGCCCGGTGGCTGGCCGTCGGTTGGTTCCGTGACGGCGAAAGTGCTCGGTGGAACCAACCAGTCTGTGCCGCCGTTCATCGGCCTTTCTCCAGACACTGGCCATCCGCCCTACGGGTCTCCTGGTTTGCCGGGCTACCTTGGGATTGCTAACGCCGCGTTTCGACCCTCGGGGCCAGCTCGTCAGGACATGGTTCTGAACGGAATCTCGATGGATCGGCTCGGTGATCGGCAGAGCCTGCTGAGCGACTTCGACAATCTTCGTCGGGACGTCGACGCATCCGGCACGCTGGAAGGACTCGACACAATTACGCAGCAGGCGTTTGGAATTCTGACATCCAGCCGCCTGGCAGATGCGCTCGACCTTTCGAAAGAAGATCCGGAAGTCCGGGAACGTTACGGCAAGGGCGATTCAAAAAATTATGGCGACGGCGCCCCCAGAAATCTCGAACACTTCCTGACGGCTCGACGTCTGGTTGAAGCGGGAGCTCGCGTTGTCTCGTTAAACTTCGGGCGTTGGGATTTTCACAGCAACAACTTTGGGGGCTTGAAAGACACGCATTTGCCGATCTTTGACCGAGGCATCGCGACGCTGGTGGAAGATCTGCATGAACGAGGTCTTGCTGACGATGTCTCCGTCGTCGCGTGGGGCGAGTTTGGAAGAACGCCTCGTATCAACAAAGATGCCGGTCGCGATCACTGGCCGCGAGTTGGCGGTGGCTTGCTCGCCGGGGGCGGCATGAAAACTGGACAGGTCATCGGAGCGACAGATCGTCTCGGCGGTGAAGCCATCGAACGTCCGGTTCACTTTGGCGAAGTCCTCGCAACGATGTACAGCAATCTCGGTGTCGACGCGAAAAACGTCAAGCTTCACGATCTGGCCGGTCGCCCGCAGTACCTGCTCGATCACCAGCCGATGCCGGAACTCATTTAGACTCGACCGTCGGTTAGTCTGACGGTTTCTGCGACGCACGACACGATCCTGTCCCCGAACCGGCGTGAAAGTCAGTGCGTCTCTGTTTCGCGGTTATCAGAGCGTCGCCAGATTGAGATTCCCGTGGACAAGCCTCTGTTTGAGATCCTCGCGTACGAGCCCACAGAACTGGGGATGCTCTGTCTGCGGCGGCGCGAACTGCTGTGTGAGCCGGGAACCGTCATTACGGAAGTAACGCTCAACCATGAGTTCCTGATGAGCAGCTACCTGACGGCGTCGGAGCGCGCCCTGTCAGAGGTCGCGTTGACGATGCACGCGGGAGCTGATCTGCGAGTTCTCGTCGGTGGGCTGGGACTTGGCTACACCGCTCGAGCGGCTCTTCAGTCAGACCGCGTGGGACGTTGTGAGGTCATTGAGTATCTCCCACAGGTCATCGAGTGGCTCGCGCAGGGCATGGTGCCTTTGTCGGAAGAGCTGAACGCTGAAAACCGACTACTGGTAACCCACGGTGACGTTTATCGGAAGCTGCTGAGTCCACCCGAAGAAACGCACGACCTGGTTCTGATCGACGTTGACCATTCACCGGACGAAAATCTCGGCTCGGCAAACGGACAGTTCTATACTGCAGACGGATTGCGCCGAGCAAAACTTCACCTGGCCGAAGGCGGCATTCTGGGCGTGTGGTCGTACGCCGAAAGCTCGCCGTTCGTGGATGCATTACGGAATGTCTTTCGTGAAGTTCACGTCGAACCGGTGACCGTTTTCAACAACCTGATTAACGTCGAGCAGACCGACTGGTTGTTTTTTGCACACGATTAATCGAATTCCATCCGAGTGGTCACGATCAGCAGACAATCACCCAGCATTCATCACGCCAATTACTTTCTTCTCGCGCGAGTGATAAAGAATCATGAGCAGTTACCGCATTGCTTTGCTGCCCGGTGACGGAATCGGCCCGGAGGTTATGGACGCCACACGGCTGGTCCTTGATCGAATGGTCCAGGATATCTCTGGCCTCGATTTGACATTCACGTCGCACCGTGCCGGAGCGGGACTTTATCGCGAGACCGGCGAAACGCTGCCTGTTGCTGTGCTGGAAGATTGCCTCGCGGCTGATGCCGTGCTGCTATCGGCGGTTGGACTGCCGGACGTTCGTCAGCCTGACGGGACTGAGGTACAGCCTTTGATGATGGTTGGCCTTCGCCGGGCTCTCAATCTTCACTCCGCCATACGCCCGGTGAAGCTTTATCCCGGAGCGCCGTGCGCTCTCAAGAACGAAGGCCCCGGAATTGATTTCGTGATCATTCGAGAAAACCTGGAAGGTCTGTTCGCCTCGTTCGGCGGTGGCAGTCGAGTCGGCAACGAAGTCGTAACTGACACGATGGTGATCACGCGAAAAGGGACGAAACAGGTTGCCGACGTTGCCTTTCAATTGGCTCAGCGTCGCAACGGCCGACCGAGCGACGGGCGCAGGATGGTCACCTGCGTCGACAAAGCGAACATCTTTCAGAGCATGGCATTCTTTCGGGAAGTCTACTTCGATGTTGCAAAGTCATATTCGGATGTCAGTACGGAATCTGTCTATGTCGACGCTATGAGTCTTTACATGGTGCAGAATCCGTGGGACTTCGACGTGCTGGTCATGGAGAACCAGTTTGGAGACATTCTTTCCGACCTTGGCGCCGGCCTGGTCGGTGGACTGGGGTTGGGCCCGTCGGCAGAGGTCGGTGATCAACATGCGTTGTTTCAGCCTTCGCACGGAACTGCTCCACAGATTGCCGGAAAGAATATCGCCAACCCGATGGCAACCATCCTGTCCGCAGCCATGATGTTCGACTGGCTCGGAGACAGAAACAAGGACTCAGTTTGTATCGACGCGGCCATCACACTCGAAAATGCTGTGGCGAAAATCATCGCTAATGGCAGAATCCGCACGCCCGACATCGGTGGTTCATCGTCAACCACCGATGTCGCCATCGCGATCGCCGAGGCACTGGGGGTGTGAGCATTCAATCCCTCACGGCCAACGGCGATCGTACGTCTTACCAGTCGATACCATCCACATGAAGTCAGGGCATCGAGTTGCCCGTGAAAAATTCACCGCGTCGGTGATTACTTGAGCAGACGGTCGATCAAATAGTCTGTCGAGTTTCGATAGTCTGGATGTTTGCGGCCCGGATGGACGAGGACGACGTCAACACCGGAAGCTTTCAGTCGCTCTTCCAGCTTGACACCCATGATGCCGGAGTGCGTTGGGTCTTTGGGTGACGCTCCGACGACGGGCACTTCCCCACCGTAGAACATCGCGATTGGTGGGTCGTCTTTTGAGACATGCTCGATCGGTGAGTATTCATGAATCAGCGGCAGAACCTTTTCGCGGTTGTCGATCAGGCTTTGAAAGTTCGGCAGGCCGAAGGCGTGTGCACCGTAACCGTAGTTGGGCATCCATTCGCGAAGTTCTTTCGGATCGAGCGAAACCTGTGCTCCGTTAACAGCCGCGCAATAAAGTCGCGTTGACTCTCGAGCGATTGGATCGTCGCTCTTCGGGTCGGCCAGATCGTCATGGAAAGAGAGCCACAACGACGAACACGCACCGGCTGAGCCGCCGGTCGCTCCGATGCGTTTCTTGTCGAGATTCCAATCGGCAGCCTTCGAGCGAACAAACTGAAGCGCGCGAGCCGCGTCGCTCAAAGGCGCTTTGACTGGCGGCTCAACCTTGTCCGCAGCGGCGTTCTGAACGTAGCGATAGTTGATGGCGACAACGGAAATGCCTTTGTCCAGAAACGCCTTGGGGTTTGTCTTCTTGTCTCCGCCCCTCCAACCCCCACCGTGAATGTAAAACACAACTGGCATTGGGGTGTCCGATTTCGCCGGATAAAAGTCGAGAACCTGTCGTTCGTGGCTGCCGTACGGCACGTTGAGCATTTGCTTCAGTTCGTCAGCTCGACATTGCTGGCTGACAAGAAGCAAGGCAAGAACAGGGATAAGACGCTGCATCTGGAAGTCTCCGTGTTGAAGGATTGGTTGACTTTGAAAGCTCACCTGGCATGAACGATTCGTCTGGCGTCCAACCTTCTCATTGGGTCGTCAGGAATGCAACTGCCAAGGGGTAATTCGCCAGCCCGGCCATGTTCTCGACATGGACTCTTGCCGACAGACTTGTTGAAATGATTCATGCCCGAATAAGTGCGTCGATCTGTAGCGTTTCCTGAAATGTCGCCGTATTCAATTTTCCTGGATGGAGAGTCGTCACGATGAGCGAAATCAGTCGCCGAACCCTGCTTAGAACAGCTTCCGCATCGGCTGCTTTGCTGGCCATGAATCCGCTGGAAAATTTTCCGGGAATTACGTTGGCGGATGATTCAAAAACCGACTCGCTACCGATGCAGCTTTACAAAAGCCTCAGCGACGAACAGCGACAGAAAATCTGTTTGCCGGCTAATCATGAGCGGCGGCAGTTCATCAGTAACTGGTGGTACATCCACCCGGAACATCGCATTCCGGGCACGTTCGGTGATGAGCAGCAGGAACTGATCCAGAAGATTTTTGATTCGCTCCATCGGCCCGAGTTTCAGGCTGCGGTAAACAAGCAGGTCGAAATCGATCAGTACGGTGCCGTTAAGAATGCACCTTCGGTCGGCTTCTTCGGGACTCCTGAGGACAAAGACTTCGAGTTCATTTACACTGGCCACCACGTGACGCGACGCTGCAATGCTCACAGTGATGTGGGCAAGGGGTTCGGCGGCGCTCCCATCTTCTACGGTCACTTCCCTGACAAATTTAATGAAACGAAGGACCATCCTGGTAACCCGTACTGGTACCAGGGAAAACTCTTCAACGAGTTCGTTCAGGCTCTGAACAGCAGGCAGCAGGAGCAGGGTCTGGTTTCAAAAAATCCACGCAGCGAAAAGTCCGACGCCGTCTTAAAGAAGGATGTGTCGAGTTGGCCTGGCCTGAACTGTTCTGACCTCAGCGCCGATCAGAAGAAACTACTCGCTGAGACGATGGGTAGGATGATGACCATCTTTCGGGAAGACGACGTCACCGCCACGATGGCCACCATCGAGCAGAAGGGCGTGCTCGACCGACTCCACGTCTCCTGGTACGACGGTAAGTACGATATCGGTTCAGACAAAGTCTGGGATACCTGGCAGATCGAAGGTCCTGAGATGGTCTGGTACTTCCGCGGCCAGCCTCACATCCACAGCTATTTCCATCTGAAGAGCTGACCTTCATTGATGGGCTGTTGATTCGTGGATCGACTCCATGTTGCAGAGACTCGTTTGCAATTTTGATGTTCACCCGGTCCGATCTACCGGCAATCCCCACTCAACATATTCCCTTTTCATTTCGCGTTGATCGAATTCCTGGCAGAGTACCCACGGAGTTCCCTCGGCGCTGACTTCAGGAAGCGAGACCGATGATTTCTTCAAGCTCGACGCGCCGACAGTTCCTTGCCCGGTCCGGACTTGCTGCCGCAACACTGTGCGTTGGTTCGACGTCGATGGCTGCAGACAGGAAGAAGCCCGCATTTGAGATTTCGCTGGCTCAGTGGACAATCAATCGTGAATTGAAGTCCGGCAAGATCGACAATCTCGATTTCGCGAAAGTCGCGTCGGATCATGGAATCTTCGCGGTCGAGTACGTCAATCAGTTCTTCATGGATAAGGCCACCGACAAAGTCTATCTCGGCGAAATGAAAATGCGTGCGGCAGATTTGGGCGTCAAGAGTCTGCTCATCATGTGCGACCGCGAGGGGAACATCGGTCATCCCGACACTGCACAGCGGATGAAGACGGTCGACAATCATCGTAAATGGATCGACGCTGCGAAGTTTCTTGGATGCCATTCAATCAGGGTCAATGCGGCTAGCGCTGGTACCTGGGACGAGCAGGTCAAGCTCGCTGCGGATGGACTTGCGAAACTGACGGAATTCGGTGCCGAGCAGGGGCTGAACGTTATCGTCGAAAACCATGGAGGCCTCTCCAGCAACGCTGACTGGCTTGCGGAAGTCATCACGTCAGTGAACCACGAGCGATGCGGCACGCTGCCCGACTTCGGCAATTTCAGAATCAAGGACGACGAATCTTACGACTCGTATCGTGGGGTCAGAAAGCTGATGCCGTGGGCGAAGGGAGTGTCAGTAAAGGGTGTCGTGTGGGATGACAAAGGCCGGCAGTCACCGCTCGACTACGACCGCATGCTGAAAGTTGTGCTTGATGCTGGCTTTCACGGCTACTGCGGCATCGAACATGGGGGCTTCGAAGGTCTGAACGCATCACGAAAGGCTCTGGAAACGGCTCGCGATCGCCTGTCGTGAGAAGCTCCGCGAATAATTCATGAGTTTTCGATCCACGGGAAAGTATGACCTCGTCATTTGTGACATTGACGGCTGCCTGTCGCCGGAGTCTCACGCTCCGATCAATGACGCCGCACTTTCGAAAATCGCTGATCACAATCGTCGGGCAGTCGCACAAAAAGATCGCCCACTCGTGACGCTGTGCAGTGGGCGACCAATTTCGTTTGTCGAGGCGATGTGCCGATTTATTCACAACACGCTCGTTCCGTGCATCGGTGAAAACGGCGTCTGGCTGTACTCTCCGGACGTGAATAAGTTCGCAATGGATCCGGCAATCACCGCCGAACATCTCGATGCCGTGCATGCCGCGTCCAGACTGCTTCGCGACAGGTACCAGGCGAAGGGCGTCATCGAGCAACCGGGCAAGTCTGCGGCAGTGACCCTTTACCATCCTGACACAGCCTACCTGCGATCGATTCTGCCTGCCGTGAACGCAGAACTGACAGGTCAAGGATGGCCATTTCGAGTTTCGATGACCTGGTTCTATATCAATTGCGATCTGACTCACGTCAACAAAGCGACGGGCATCGATCGACTGTTTGCTGAAACAGGTATCGATCGCTCCAGAACTGCGGCGATCGGTGACACGATGGGCGACAAGTTCATGGCCGACAGCGTGAGCTTCTTTGCCTGTCCTGCCAACGCCGAGCCTGAGATTCAGCAATTTGCCAACTACATTTCGCCTCACCCGGAAATTGACGGCGTTCTCGACATCCTTCGTCGGTTGAACGACTGACTGGTCCAATTGAACACTGAAACAGAGCGCGAGTTACTCGTTCAAATGATGAAGAGTCGTTTCGCTGAACGACCCGCTGGAAGCAGCGGAAATAAGCCAGCCGGGCGGTTGTTTGTGGGCGCGGCATCATTGTTTGAGTTCGGCGAGACGCTTCATATAGATTCGCTGGACTTCGCGCATGCAGCATCGACCGTCCGCCGCGAGCGTCTGACATTGAGCGTTGCTGGACTGCGATTTCGCCAGCAGTTCCCGAATCCGTTCTGGCGTTCCCTGTTCCACGTCAGCTTCAATGTCTTCCAGAGTAAATCCAAAGCACGCGCAGATCGGGGCGGCGGGATCTTTCGGATAGATCGAAGACTGCAACTCGTCGATCGTCACACTTCGATCAAACTGGTCAAAGTAGACGACGTCGCATCGAGCAAAATCGCAGAACCAGGCGGCATCTCCCAGACCTTGCCGCAACGGCTCATTCACATGGTGGTCGAGCGTCGTTCTGATGACGGGAATACCGAGCGTTCTGCATCGCGGGCAGTACACACGGCCGTCCGAGTCGGGTTCGCGAGTAAAAGCCTTATTCATGAAATGGCCCCTACCGCGAATTCTGAGCGGGCGAATTCCGCCGGACATGGTCGATCGCAAATTGCACCAGTGGTTCGAGCCCCTTCGTCAATTCCGGATGCGGGCTGAAGCAGATGACACGTCCACGGCCATACTGCCCGAGAGCGATTGCTGTCGTTCCCTTCATGACGCCTTCAGGTGCTCCGTTCTTCGCGATTTCTGTTTCGAAAGTGGCGATCACTTCGTAATCGTCAATGTCCGGTCGGTTGCCGGGGGCCAGTAGCGGTCCCTGTGCGTAGTGAATTTCCAGTTTCTGATTCGTTGTCTTGAGAAGCTGCTTTCCGGCATCGGTGACAGCGATCTCGACCGCTCCGCGTCCGCGAGCCCAGTGCTTCCGATCGACGACTTTTGCATCGAGGATATTGAGTGACCATTCATAATCCGCCGAAGCCAGATAGGCTCCTGCGCAAATTCCGATGAAACCGCCACCGCGGCGGACAAATCCGCGAATCTCTTCCCGTCCTGCTGTGGCCAAATGTCGTCCCTGGGTGCCACCACTTCCGCCAGGCTGAATCAGAATGTCCAGGTTAGAAAGCATCCCGGACCGAATTTCTTCGGCGGTCAGTTTCGTGACAGAAACTTCCTCAAACCTGCTGAGAGCATTCAGGAGATCATTCACGCTTCTGCCGACTCCGTCATCGACATAAACACCGACATGCACTTTGCCCGGAAGTTTGGGTTTGATGCTGGTTTGTGTGCTGCGTTCGCGAGTCGGGAGATACTCTTTTGCAAAGGCTGTCGTTGCCTTCGCCAGCCTGTTGACCGTCGACGTAAGTGCCTCAGTTGAACGCAGGTCTTTCCCCACCTCCAACTGGATAGCGTCGAGCGTTCCATTGGAAGCACTTCCATAAGTGACGACGATATGACCGCCGTCATAGTTGACGTGCTCAGCATCGTCCGAGTCGACAGCAGGGATCACCGGGAAGCCCTGCCTGGCCAGTTGCCCGAACAGGCTTGTCTGACCGACCAGCGACTGGCGACCGAATCGATTGATCAGGTGCCTGGTTGTCTTGCCGTTCTGAGTACCTCGGATGATTGCCTTCTTGTCAGCACTTTGCCCGTGAATGTCCAGCAGAACTCCACGTCCCCAGCGTTCAATGACTTCACGTCGCGCTCCTGCAAGTTCGCTGTGGTAAGCGTCGTAAACCGCACTTGCCTCGTCGGACTCATAGGCCGCGTGGCTGCGGCGGTTTGCATCGACGTACTTACGGTGAAAGCGGGCGATCACCACGTAAGGCCGTTTGCCAGACTCCTTCTCTAAAGCATCAGCCAGTAGTTCAGTTAACTTGTCTGTGTTGATGTCTGATCTGGAAACGAACGATTTGATTTCAGTTCCGCGACGTTCGGGCACACCGGGGATGGCTTCACGGCCACCGTGCGGTGCCGAAAGGATGATCGGCAGGTCGCCGGACTCAACGGTGATAAGTGGATTGCCTGCAGCGTTGCTGCTTGAAGAAAAGGCGATTGCCAAAGCTGTCAATGCAATCGTCAACAGATGCGAGACCGGCTTCTGTTCCATGTAAGTGTCTTTCAGAACTACGGAGTTGAGGTCTGTCGAGCAGCGCCGATCACGATGTGACCTGCTGGACCGTGCAACCGTTTCCCACGTTCAGGAAAGCAATGGACAATCCTTATACCGCCCGCAGGCTCAAAAGAGGAACTCATAACCAGCGCGAAGCACCAGCGAGTGAAGGGCCGCAGCGACACCTTGCTTAGTCCGGCAACTCGATATCAAAGAATCGGCAGGCATTCGCGGTGGTTATCTCTGCCATTTCGGTCGGTTGCAGACCGTGAGCTTCGGCGAGGCTGTTGAGCGTGTGCTGGACGTAAGCGGGCTCGTTCCGTTTTCCACGATAAGGAACGGGAGCCAGATACGGAGCGTCGGTTTCGACAAAGACTCGGTCCTTCGGCAGTCCGCCTGTAATCGCACGAAGCTCGTCGTTGCGTTTGAAGGTCAGCATCCCGGTAAAGGAAAGGTGCATCCCCATCGCCAGGCATTCTTCCGCAGACTCGGCTGTCTGGCAGAACGAATGCATGACTCCATTCAACGTTCCCTTTTCGGCGTCTTTCCGCAACATCTGACGGACTTCGTCATCAGCGTCACGGCAATGAACGACAAATGGTTTGGCGATTCTTCGCGACAACGCAAGATGACGAAGAAAGTAGTCGCGTTGCAGCTCTGGCGGAGCGTAGTCCCAATACCGGTCCAGCCCGGTCTCGCCGATGGCGACAACCTGATCGTGTTCTGCAAGTTCCTCGATGACGTCCCAATCGCCTGCGACCGCAGCCGCTGTGTAGTTGGGGTGAATTCCGACGACTGCGTAAACAGTCGGGAAACGTTCTGCGAGTTCGACTGAACGACGGCTGCTATTCGCATCGGTGCCGATTGTGACGATGGCGGCGACGCCATGATCAATCGCATTCTGGACGACTGATTCAATATCTTCTGCAAAGGAATCTTCGTCGAGGTGACAGTGCGTGTCGATCAGTTGCATAACGAAAGTCCTGCTCAAGACGACAAATGCAACTTCACAAACGCCAGGCAAAAGCAACGCCGAGACGTCGGCAAAGCCCAACGACTTCAAGACTCAAGTACGACACTAACAACCGTTAGAGCGACTTCAAACTTTCCAGCGTCTGTTCCTCATCGCTGGCCAGCTGCTCGACGAGACGGAGGGCTTCGGGATCGTCAGATAGCTTCGAGGCAGCGTCTTTGAAAGCAGCGACTACTTCGGTTCCATTTTCGACAAGACGCTTCTTCGCGAAATCAAGCGTCACAAAATGCAACTCGGAGCAATCCCTCGGATAATTCGCACCCGACACAACCGCTCGACGGTCCAGCAGAAACGATGCAAGTCGTTCTGCGCTGAATTGCTGCCGACGAACCAGGCCCATGAACGCCTCGTTCCGAGCCTGCTCGGCTTTGCCTGTCCACGGCCAGCTCTCACCAATGTACTGGAGCAGACTGTACCGAACCCGGTTCAGCAGGTCATTCAGAATCTGCAGACTCGCTTGATCACTCATAGCTGGAAACCAGACTCCGGAACTTCTCGAACAGTTTGCCTTTGGTTTGCTCAAAGCTGAACTGGCGCTTGTTTTGGGGTAACGACAACAGAATTCGAACTTGTCTTACGGAATCAGCCAGGTGGCGACTCCGTGAGCCAGACTGGTTGTCCACGTTGGAAAAAGACCTAGCAACAACACTGGCAGTGCAATTAACAAAGCGTAGTTACCAATCGTCGATGGCACATCGACGGTCCGAGCACCTTCCAATGGTTCTTTCATGAACATCGCCTTCAGAATTCGTATGTAGTAGAAGAGACTGAAGACTGTGTTCGCACCGCCGACAACCAGCAGCACCCACATGAACCAGTGGACGTTGCTGGCGATGTTGAAGAGCGACATGAAGATCACAAGCTTGCCCCAGAATCCCCCCAACGGTGGAAGTCCGACAAGGCTGAAAACACAGAGGACCATGCAGGTGCACAAGGCCGGTGCTTGCCAGCCAACTCCGTTGAAAGAATCCAGTTCTTCACTGAATGTCTGATTTCGCAGCAACGCGATGACCGCAAAGGCTCCCAGATTCATGAACAGGTAAACGAAGAGGTAGAAAAGCAACCCTTCGATACACATTCGGCTGGCCTCTGCGACGTCAAAGCCTTCAACAGAAGAACCCTTTGACATAACCACCATCAAGGCAGACACAGCCATCAGCATGAAGCCAGCGTGAGCAATCGTTGAGTAAGCCAGCAGGCGCTTGACATTAGTCTGCGAGTAGGCGGCCAGATTTCCAAATGTCACCGTGACGGCGGCAATTGCTCCCAGCCCAAGGCCGATTCCAGTTGTGAATTCCGGATATGCATCTGGATTATCGCCGACCAGTGCCAGGCAGAATCGTACGAGAAGCGCAAATGCAGCCCCCTTAGAGGCGACCGACAGAAAGGCAGCAACTTCAGCAGACGCACCTTCGAAAACGTCCGGGCACCAGAAATGAAACGGCACGAGTGACAGCTTAAATGCCAGTCCAACCAGGACCATAAGGACTGCAAACAGCACCGTTCGTCCTTCAGCCGTGCCGGCTCCACCAGCGTCACCAAGAACGATGGCCAGGTGACTGGCCAGATCCGGCAGACTCGCCGTGCCAAGAATACCAGTCAGAAGGCTGATGCCGTAAAGCATGACACCAGCGGCACCGGCTCCATAAACCACGTACTTGAAGGCGGCTTCGCTACTCTTCCGGTTCCCTTTAAGAAATGCAACCATCGCGTAACCAGGGACACTGGCCATCTCGATTCCGACGAAAAACATCAGCATATGGTTGGCAGAAGCCATGATCATCATGCCAACCGTTGCACCAAGCATGAGCGTGTAGAAGTCTGGTCCATCTTCACGGTCCGGAATTCCCGTAAGCACGGTCAGGGCCACCACGAGCACTAGAAACAGTGCCAGCAGTCCTCGAACGAATGCTCCAAAATGGTCGAAGACCAGTAGTCCAGTGAAGAACTCACCCGGCTCCTGAGCCTCTTTCAGCAAGTCAAGCAGTTGCGTTCCGCAGAGACCAAGAGCGATCAGCGCTCCGATGAGCGTTGTGAAGTACGGAGGAATCCAGCGGTCGACAGCGCCAAACAAACGCAACAGCAACAGCAGAACGATCGTGATACTCAGCGCGAGCTCCGGCGCAAAGTGACAGAGCGAAGTCTGCACCGTTTCGTCGATCAGGTTGTTGAGGAGTGTCCCGAATGAAGTCATGAGGGATATGTCTTTAAGTCATTCGTCCGAGATTAGTGAAGGACAAGCCGCTTGGGGTTTACGGAGCTGGTACCGCAGTGATGGCAACACCAGATTGCTGTGCTGCCCGTAATCCGGCGTCCATTCCATCAACCACTTCTGCCATTGAGCCATTCATCACGTCGAACATCAGGTTTGGGTAGACACCGAGAACAACAGCCATCACCAATAGCGTGATGGCGATGGTTGCTTCGCGTGCATTCATCGGGGTGATTTCTTCTGCATGAGGGCCTTTGTACTCGGCTCCCAGATAAACCCGTTGGAGAGTCCACAGGATATAACCGGCTGTGATAATGACGCCTGAGGCGGCGACGATTGCCAGAACTGGAGAGAAGTTCCAAGTACTTAGTACAACCAAAACTTCACCGATAAACCCGCAAAGGCCAGGTAGACCAAGGCCGGCGAAGAAGATTCCAGCTGCAAGGCCCGAATACAAAGGCATTAGTCCGAAGAGACCACCGAACTGGTTCAGGTCACGATGGTGAACCCGGTCATAGATCACGCCAACCATGAAGAACATCCCGGCGGATGAAACTCCGTGAGCGATCATCTGGAACATGGCTCCGCTCATGCCCATCAGCCAGTAGTCTCGCCCGGAGGTAACCATGATCCCGTTTTCGGCGGTGATCTTCCAGACTCCCATGCCGAGGATCACATAACCCATATGGCTAACCGAGCTGTAAGCAACCATCCGCTTAAAGTCGGTTTGAGCCAGCGCGGCAAAACCGCCATAGATAATGCTGATCACGCCGATAGCTACCAGGGTGTAAGCCGCGTACTGGGCTCCCACCGGGCAGATAGGAAACGCGATTCGCAGGATCCCGTAGCCACCCATTTTCAGGAGCACGCCCGCCAGAATCATACTGATCGGAGTAGGGGCTTCGACGTGCGCGTCAGGCAACCAGGTGTGGAACGGGAAACACGGAACTTTGATCGCAAAGCCGATAAACAGCAGAATGAAAGCCGTGATCTGAGTGAACTCATCAAACTGCAGTCCCGGCACGTTGCCCTGACCGATTTGAGTCAGTCTGAGAATGTTAAATTCATTGCCGCCGCCGAAGTAGAACATCAGCATGGCGATCAGCATCAGCACACTGCCAGCGAGCGTGTAGAGGAAGAACTTAATTGCCGCGTATTCTCTTCTGGGTCCGCCCCAGACACCGATCAGGAAGTACATCGGGAGCAGCATGACTTCCCAGAACACGTAGAACAGGAAGAAGTCGAGTGCGAGGAAGACGCCCAGCATGCCAGTTTCGAGCAACAGAAACAGGATGAAATAGCCCTTGTGAAGCTTGTTGATGCTCCATGATGCCATGGCGGCCAGCATGCTGATGAAGCTGGTCAGGACGACCAGCGGCAGGCTGATGCCGTCGTACCCAAGGCGGTAGTGGATGTTCCACGAGCCAATCCATTCGGCGGAGACTCCATTCACGCCGTCCACGACCGGCTGGATTCCGGTTTCATTTGCGTCGAAATTCGACCACAGCATGAGCGTAAAGACAAACGTGATTGCCGTAATGACGACGGTACCAACCCGGAGTGCCTCAATAGCCTTACTGTTAACCAGCAAAGCGATCAAAAGCGCACCGATCGTCGGTGTGAAAATTATTAATGACAGACCTAGGATGCTATCCATGATGACCGTTCTGACCTCGGAGTCGAAACCCGTTGATTCCGTTTATTGAACTACTTACGCCTTAGGCATGAACGCGAAAAGGAGTGCGAACAAGGCGACGACGCTGACCGCGATAAACATCACGTACTGCCGCATTTTTCCGGTCTGGAATACCGTGAGGCTCATTCCAACGGAACGAGTCACGTTTCCAACGACATTCACAAGCCCATCTACAATCTTCTCGTCAAACTTCCTGTCGACGGTTCCGATCCAGACGGCAGTTCGTGCTGCTGTATGAAGGATGCCGTCCAGAATGTTTTTATCGAAGCCTGCACACCACCGACCGACAATGTGAGCCGGCCGGACGAATGCAGCGTCATAGAGATTGTCAAACTGCCACTTCTCGACGAGGAATCCGTGAACTCCAGAGAACTGTCGCTTGATCATTTCCGGATTAACGACCGGTCGGCAGTACAGGAAGAACGCGGTGAGAGTTCCTAACGCGGCAGCAAGCAACGCGACCACTCCAGCCGTGCTGTGCACCTCATGAATCGCGTGATGCGATGGCAAAGCTATGTTGGCGACTCCACTGTGCTCGACACCAGCAGCCACTCCCAGTGGTTCACTGTGGCCGATCATCTGATAAAGCGGGCCATTCTCGCCGCCGAGAGCACATCCGGCTGCAAAGAGTGAGAGAACCAGAAGCGGTGCGAACATCACGGCAGGACTCTCGTGGCAGTGATCATAGACATGTTGATCGCGAGGCTTGCCAGTGAAGGTGTAAAACCAGAGTCGGAACATGTAGAAGGCAGTGATTCCAGCGGTCACAAGCGGCGTCAGGAACAGCAGAAAGTGAACCGGGTTCAGCTTTGTATAAGCGAGTGCTGTCGCCACGATCGCGTCTTTGGAATGAAACCCTGAAAACGCGATCGAGGTCCCTGGAATGGCGAGCCCGGAGATGGCGATCACGCCAACCAACATCGTGTAAGCCGTAATTGGCATCTTGTGACGCAGGCCACCCATTTTGGGCATTTCCTGCTCGTGATGGCAGCCATGAATGACACTACCCGAGCAGAGGAACATGAGCGACTTGAAGAAGGCATGAGTGACGAGGTGAAACAGTCCGGCAGCCCAGCCACCCAGTCCGATCGCCAGCATCATGTAGCCGAGCTGGCTCATCGTTGAGTAAGCGAGAACGCGTTTGATGTCGGTGGCGACGACGGCGATGGTGGCGGCGACGAACGCCGTGATGCAGCCAACGTAAGCGATCGTCAAGAGCACTTCCGTCGTGAAGACAGGGTAGAACCGGGCTGCGAGGTAAACACCAGCTGCGACCATCGTTGCTGAGTGGACCAGGGCCGATACGGGAGTCGGACCTTCCATTGCGTCGGGAAGCCACGTTTGAAGTGGGAACTGAGCACTTTTGCCGATGCATCCACCAAACACACCCATACCGGCAATGACCAGTAGGAAGTAAGGGAGCGTCTTGTTCGGCTGACCGTTCTCCGGTGCTGACCAGTGACCGTCGTGTCCCGATGTTTTGAGAATGACCTCATCACCATCACTGGAAGTGACGATCTCGCCGTCAGCTCCGCGAATCATGCTGAACAAACCAGGCTGTTCTTGCCCGCCGATTTCAGTGTCACCGAAACTGAAGGTTCCGCAGTAGGTCCACAGAATCATCAGGCCGATGATAAACCCGAAGTCGCCAACTCGGTTGACAATGAATGCTTTGTTGGCAGCAACGTTTGCTGACTTTCGTTCGGTGTAGAAACCGATCAGAAGGAAGCTGGAAATACCGACCAGTTCCCAGAAAACAAACACCTGAAAGATGTTGCCTGCGAGCACGATGCCAAGCATCGAGAAGCAGAACAGCGACAGGAACGAGAAGAAGCGGTGGAATCGGCCCGGCCGATGAACGTGATGCCCGTCGCTGGTGTGAGCGTTGTGGTCAACATACTCGTCGGTCAGCTCGTCCGACATGTAACCGACGGCGAAGATGTGGATGCAGGTGGCGATTAGCGTCACCATGCAGAACATCAGGATTGTCAAGCTGTCGATGTAGTAGTCGATGGACAGGTTCAATGCGCCGAAAGTTGCGAGCGTGTAGAACGTGCCAGAATAAGACGGCCCCGGCCCGTGGTGAGCGGCGACGTCATGAGAACTGTCTCCGTGCTCGCCTCCGTGGACGGCATCATGATTGCCGCTGTCGGTGTGTTTGCCGTGGCTATCGTCTTTTTCATGCTTGTGCTCGCCATGGTTTTCTTCGTGGCCATCAGCAGCAAGTAATGCGACGGAGTGGTGTCCGGAGTCGTCACTGGCGGCAAATACCTGCCAGTGATTTTCCGTGCCCCAGCGAAAAAACGTGAACGAACTCAGCAGAAAACTGGCACCGATACAGGCAATCGCCAGATAGGCTGCTCTTTTGTCCTGCCGATTTCTTCCCCATCGCCCGCCAAGAACCTCGATGCAGAAACCGAATAACGGCAGCAGCCAGGCCAGAAGCAGGTAATTGGAGAGTTCGGAACCGAGACTTTCCATGAGATTCTCTACGAGCTAACCGAAAGGAGTCGGGAAAAGCTGAAATTACTAACCACGCAGTTCGTCGCCGCGATCGACGTCGATGGTCAAGTGGTTGTTATAAAAATTAAGTGCGATGGCCAGTGCGACGGCCGCTTCCGCAGCTGCCAGCACGATGACGAACAGTGAAATCACGTGCCCATCCAGCCCCATCGACGAGTACCTTGCAAACGCTACGAAGTTCAGGTTAGCACCGTTCAGAACCAGCTCGACACCCATCAGAACGCCGATACCGTTTCTTTTTGTCGTCATGCAGATGACTCCGCAGACAAAAAGTACGGCACCAATCGCGAGAACATAGTTCAGGCCAATTGCGTCCATTGAGAACTCGCATTCCAGAAACAAAACACGGACAGAGCCAGGTCCGAACAGTTTGAAAATATTGAACTAAGATTCTGCTGAAACTCGACGTTTCGTACGAGCGAGATATGCAGCACCAACCAGAACAACCAATAGATGGACCGAAACAATCTCGAAAGGCAGCAGATAGCCGGGAGCTTTTCCTGCTTTGTCCGGTCGCAGGCCAACAAATGACATTGCCAGCGGTCGAACGGTATTTCCCGACGAAGCTTCGTTATAGCCTTGCGGTGCCACACCTTCGACTGCCGTAACACCAGCAAGTTTTGCTTCGTTCCGATCCCAGTCAACGCTCCACACCGTGAAGGAAAAAACCGAAAGGAACAGAACGCCAATCCCTGCTGCGAGAAAACCCTCAGCAGGAGACGTTCGAATCTGCAGGAGCGTGGAACTCGATGTGAGCATCACTCCGAAAATCAACAGAACGATTGTCCCGCCGACATAAACCATCAGTTGAGTCGCGCCGACAAAGTCAGCACTCAGCAGAAAAAACAAAGCACTGACCGATGCCAGACAGATAATCAGGCTGAATGCCATTCGGACGACGTTCTGGCAGATGACCACTGAAATGGCCCCGCCGCAAGTCGCCAAAGCAAACAGTGCAAAGAGTAGTTGTTCGATGTTCACTCTGTCACCTCGCCATCGACAGCCGCGATCTCGACGTCTGTTTCAATTGCTGTCGCGACCGCAGCTTTTGTAATTGGTGCCGAAAGAGGCAACAGTTGAGGACGGCCTGTCTGGAGCACAAGAGCCATCGGATAGATGACTGCCGCGAGGAACAATGCACAGGACATCGGCAGCAAGTACTTCAGGCAGGTGGTCATCACTTGGTCAATTCGTAGTCGAGGCAGCGTCCAGCGAACCCAGATTTGAAGCAGAACGAGCTTCGAAGCTTTCAGCATCAGAATTCCGGCACCAATCGCGTTGCCGAGAATGACGGACGGATCCAGAACGTTTGTGGAACTTCCCTTGAGCGACCGAACGATTCCGAAGCCGTCATCCCAGCCACCGAGGAAGAGAATTGCCGCAACAGCACTCACAAGGAACATGCTGGCGTATTCTGCGAGGAAGAAGAACGACCATCGCATTCCGCTGTATTCTGTCAGGAAGCCGGCAACCAGTTCACTCTCTGCTTCCGCAAGGTCGAACGGAGCTCGTTTACAGCTGGCAGTTGCACAGACGAAGTAAACGATAAAGGCAGGACCAGCAACTGGATTGAAAACGTTCCAGTGAAGAAACGGCGGCAGTCCATTAACCCAACCGGCGGACTGATAGTGAATCACTTCGTTCAGATTCAGCGTTCCGGCCATGACGATCGGCACCAGAGCACAGATCGACATGGGGATTTCGTAGCTGACCATTTGAGCCGCTTCACGCATCCCGCCGAAGAGTGCCCACTTTGAACCACTCGCGTATCCGGCAAGAATGACGCCGATAACTTCGAGCGAAAGCATCGCGAAGAGCAGAAACATTCCGACGTCGAGCGAAACAGCCGACCAGCCATCCGTGAACGGCAGAAACATGAATGCCGCAAAGGAAGCAATTACAACGACGTAAGGAGCGACCCGAAAGAGTGGCTTATCAGCAGCTTCAGGGGCGAGGTCTTCTTTCTGAACCAGTTTGCCGCCATCAGCGAGCGCCTGCAGCCAGCCGAAACGACCACCAACTCTTGTCGGACCAAGGCGGTCCTGAATTCGTGCGGAGACTTTTCGTTCTGCCCAGATAAAGACAGCAGCGGGCAATCCAAAAAATGCACCGACAAGAGCCACGTGGACAACCGCAGCGATCGCGACACTGCACGATTCACATCCAGTGATGCTGCTGATTATCTCGGCGAGGCTTTCTGCCGCCAGGATGAGACTCATTGCCCGTCCTTTTATGGTCTCGGTTTTCCGAACGTTTGAGAAATCAAACGCTCCAACGAACTGCTGAATCGCACGACACTGTCAGCAGTCCGGTCGCTGATCAGCGATCAAAAAGGCTCGACATTCCGATGTCGCCCCGAACGGCTTCCCGTGAAGCGCGGGAACTATGACGAATGACTTTCGACCGTTCAAGCAATCACGTTTTGAATTCGTACGGCACAGGCACTTCAGGGCACTATTTCTCACGATTGAGAATGCAACAGGAATGCGCGGCCGGCGAGACGAGCAGCGTTCCTCTGTAAAAGTTCAGTCTTCAAGCAACCAGTTCAGCGCTGCCTGGCTGGCTTGCTCAAGCGCGGGAATGGCCCCTTCGCGACCGTAGACCGCGCATACGGATGAATGGCTGATGGCGCGAACTCTTGCCAGAGCCAGTGATTCATCCGAAACGTTACCGTAGCTTTCAAGCAGTCGGCGTCGCCCAGCAGCATCAAACAGTGACCACGCACACGCAAGATCGGCGGAAGGATCTCCCGCGTGGACGTCTCCCCAGTCGATGATTCCAGCCAGCCGAGCCTCACCGTTCATTTCAGGCGGTTCGACAATGACATGCCGTGAATAAAGGTCTCCGTGAACCAGGCAAGTCGTCTCCGGCGGCTTGCACAAAGGAATCAGTCGACCGAGCAGCCGTTCCCAACGCACCGGACTGTCAATAATGCCGAGGTTTGCTGCTCTTGCGAGATGCTCACTGGCCTGACGCGATCGCCGCTCGATGTCCAGTCGTCCGAATGTGTCTCGCGGTGCACCAAGCGAAATCGCCTCATCCGCCGATACCGAATGCAGCGATCGCAGAAACTCACCGAGTTTCTCGGCCAGGCGGAGCCGCCGATCCGGTGCCGGAGCTGCCTCGCACAGTTCGGCTCCAGAAATCAGCGGATATCCGGCAAACGGCCACGGATATTCTGAATTCGGCTTCCCGGCTCGACGTGGACACGCCACCGGAGCTGTCAGTCGATCCGCAATCGCCGGCACCACGGCCAGCTCTGAGTCGATTAACTCCGCTCCGAGCTGCCGACGAGGAAATCGAAACACCCAGTCATCGCCCACCTGCCACGCCGAGTTGTCGCAGCCTTCGCCCAGCAGATTGAGCGAACAATCAGTGAACTCTGGAAACTGCTCGTCGAGAAGCTGCCGTGCCAGTTGCTCAGAAATTTCAAATTCCGCAATCCAGGGAGAATTCATCGTCTCTCTTTCAGTAGCCAGTCGCTCAAGTCCGATTCAGAGCGGCGAATCAGCAATCCACTCTTCCGGGACAGGTTGCTGGTTTGAATGTTCGCATTGCTGATGATTGCTGCCGCGCGCAGACCTCAATACACTGCTCCGCGACGGTGATCGATAGCTGGTTTATCGATCACTGCCGCCACCCGGCGCCGCATGATAACAGTGCGAGTTGCCCCCGTAGATCAACTGGATAGATCGTCGGCTTCCGAAGCCGAAGGTTGGAGGTTCGAATCCTCCCGGGGGTATTTTGTCGGCCGGGGTTTGCGAATAATTGCCCGCCCGTCTGATCAGCCTGCTCTTGCTCTCAGAGAGTCATGACGCTTTAGCGGTCTGCGTGTCGCAAAATTCGCGGCTCTGCTGCGAGTCGACCCTGCCTGGTTCTTGGTTGACAGGCAACCTCAGTGTCACCGGCGCGAAGCAGGCAGGAACCTCTAACGCCGCTGAGCAGCCCAGCCAGTATTGCTGGACGCGTAGAGGTGGTGAGTTTGTTCCGGCCTGCTGTCATGCCTTTGAAAAAGGCACTGCCGCGCCGTGATAAGTCGTTCCATCATCCGTTTTCAAATTGAATTAACGTCTTCAGAAACGCTGGATACGGACGGTGAAACGTCTTGCGCTTTCGGCACCCAGCCATAAGTGGTCGGGGCACCCTGCAGTCGCACTTAACGAGTTCAGGAAGCTGTTCCATCAAAGTTGGTGAACTTCGCCTAGTGGACATTGTTCTGGACACTGACGATGTAGTCCCTTTTCGAGGCGAGACCCGGCCAGTCTGACTGACCGACCCTGCTGATCCGTTTAAACGTCTGGTTCCTGTGTCCCGCCTTAAGGCATCTGGCACTTTCTCATCTCATCCGGACAGCTTCGCTGTTTCGACGATAATCCAAAATTTTTTGAGCAATCGCTGCCGCAGGTGTCCGACCATTGCCGTTCTCGACTCTTGATTCAGTGTCCGATCAAGCTGCGGGCTACCAAGGTGAATACTCTTGACCACATTGCAGTGTCGCCCCCTTACGGTTGACCATTCGAATGTTCGACCCTTCGCGCACTGGATATTGGGCAGAGTCTGGGGAAGCTGCCCAATGGGACGTCGCAGGAATGTGCTGGCCAGCACACCAGGGAGATGCCGCATCTTGTATCGAGGCAAGTTCATGATGCTGTACGGGAACCATTGCGAAGGGAGATTCGCGAAGGGGGTGGTGGATAAAACCCGCGCGAAGACGCAGATGTTTGTGACGACAACGCAAATGAAGGGGCTTCCATGCCTTTGATGTTTCCTGCTCGGCATGCAGAGTCGCATGCGCATGGAGTCGATGATGTTGACCGGGTGCGAGAGATTGTCCGACGGACACTTCGCGACCTTTCCTGGACTATCGAGCAGCAGATGGCTGACAGGATTTTCGCAAAGACCTCTGCGAGTATCTGGTCGCTGGGCGAGAACGTTGAGATTGAGTGGCGGCAGGAAATGCACCTGTCAATAACCAGTCGATGTGCAGTGCCGACTCAATGCTTCGACTGGGGTAAGAACCGCGAAAACGTTGCGGCCTTCATGAGCGGCTTTCAGAACAACGTCACACTCGCGATTGAAGCAGAGGCCTTTTCAAGGGACAGCCATGTCGAGTCACCCGAAGCTTTAAGACAGCCTGCGAATACCGTCGCATCGGAAGCAATCGGAAATGCGTCAGTCGAGTGTGGGCAATGTCGGTTTAAAGTGTTGAGCGAAGGCCGTTCCGGGATGTTCATCGTTGAGCCGATCACCGGGAGTGGTGTAGCACGAAGAAAAAGGAAGCGGCAGCGGAGTTTCCAACTGACAACCGGCTTCACTCGCAGCGAGCACCAATTCACTGCCCTGCACGGCTCCGTGCCTCTGACGAACGTCTCGAAGATTCTGATTCAAGCCGGTCATGAAGGCAGAGCCGGCTGCGGTCTGGCCATCATGTGTCTGGTTCTCAGTTGTACGGTGGTCGGGTTTATTCTGGCGGTCTATCTGTGGCAAAAGGCATCCAAGGGTGTAACCCCTGCCGTGACGTTCTTCTACGACAGCGCTACTGGCAACAGCGAGATCGACGAATACAGGATGAAAACCGTTGATCTGGAAGATGCGAACGCCGCCGACGCGGTTCATAGCTTGCTGACCCGGCACACATTTATTCCCACGCTGTACCACCAGTGACTCAGTCGGATCAAGCGACGCTCCAATCTTTCAAGCCACGGCGTCCATGAATACTGTCGCCGCAAGAGAGGGCTTCTGTCGCCAGAGACGAATGTCAGCAACGTGACCGAACGGCGACGGCCAGAACTGACCAGCTTTATCCGTCGTCCGCAGCGGTGGCGGGGTCTTCGGTGAAGGGGCATTAGAAAGTGGCTACTGCGTGCGTTTTGTGAACCCCGTGGGCGAACGATGCTGGTTGCTTTTCAACCTTGCTGCCGACTGCAACGCTTATTCAGTCTTCAATCGCGTCGTAAATCAGGCCTTTGACAGCGAATTCAGTCGTGAAGGAGTAGGGCAGGGTTTGTTCGAGGGTGATGACGATCAGTTCGTCTTTTGGGGAGACCCAGTAGTGAGTGCTTGCCATGCCGCCCCAGCCGTATTCGCCAATTCGCCCCGCAGGATCCCAATCGGACATTTTCTCGCGGACTGAGAATCCGAAACCGAAGCCAACGCCGACTCGCTGTTGGTTGCCGAAGTAAATGTGCGGGACTTCTTTGGGAAGCTGGCTGGTTGTCATGAGTTGGATGGACTTTTCCGAGACAATTCTTTGTCCGTCGAGAGTGCCGCCCTGCTGGATCATCATCAGGAATCGCAGGTAGTCGCGAGCGGTCGAGACCAGTCCGCCACCGCCGGAAAGAAACGCTCTCGGTTTTGTAAAGTCACGATGCTCTTCGTTGTCGCCGATCGCCAGCTTGCCGTTCCCGTTCGAGTTGTAAACCTGGGCGAAGCGGTCGTGCTTCTTTTGGGGGACGAAGAAGCCGGTGTCTTTCATGTCGAGCGGCTGGAAGATTCGCGTCTTCAGAAACGTGTCCAGGGACTGCTCCGAGGCGACTTCGATCACTCGTCCCAGTACATCGATCGAAATTCCATAGATCCAGTCTTCACCTGGCTGAAAGGCGAGCGGGACATTCGCCAGTCGCTCTCCCATCTGCTTCAGCGTTCGCGTCGCATCAAGTGGGGCGACTTTTCTGAAAGCATCATTGGATTCAGGCTGCGGCGAACCTCCGTAGGTGTAGCCCGACGTGTGTCGCAGCAAATCGGCAATCGTTACTTCGCGTTTCGGGTCGACCAGCCCGTCGGTCGTGGCAACCTTTACTTTCGCCAGTTCGGGGATGTGCCTTGAGACGGGATCGTTGACTGTCAGTTTGCCATCGTCTGCCAGAATCATCACGGCAGCCGACGTGATCGCTTTGCTCATTGAGTAAAACCGCATGATCGCATCGTTTTTCATCGGACGTTGCTGTTCAACGTCCGCCATCCCGTACGAATTGAAGTGAACGATCTTTCCTCGGCGGGCAATAATGACCGTTCCTCCCGCCAGTCGTTTCTGCTCGACCAGGTCGTTCAGAACGTCGTCCACCTTCGCCAGCTTCTGCGACGACATGCCGACGTCTTCGGGGACGGCGGTTGGAATTTCGGCGGCCTGAGCGGAGAGATGGCTGAGCGTCGCCAGAAAAAGAACAACAGTGCGAACGTTCGAAGCGAAATAGTTTGCCATGATGAAGCTCCAGGCCGCAGGCTGAAAAACAGCAAAAGAGATCACTGAGAACACGGAGATTAGCGTTGAACTAAATGTTCCGTGTCCTCGGTGGTTTCTATGGCTTAAATCTTTAATGCAGGAACGAGCCGTCAAACGTTGCGACAACTGGTCGCTACGATTGGACAGTCTCGAAGACGAGCGGGTGGTCGGAATTCGTATCGGCCACGCGAAGGCTGACTTTGCCTTCGAGAACGTCCCGAAGGAGATCACCGCAGACTTCGGCTCGCCAGCCATTGCTCAATCGTGGAGTTTTGTTCGGCTTTGACCCATCTCCGTACCACCGAATCCACTCTTTCAGGTCGTTCGCCGTTCCGACGATTCCGGCCGAAAGCTGAAGCTCGGCACAACGGTTGGCGAGGGCCAGGGCCAGCAGTTTACCCAGGACCGGTTCGTCCGGGCCGGAATCGTTGTTGCGGAACCGTGGTGGAATTTCGCTCTGAGGCAGATCGAGTGCCGCTTTGATGGCCGTCACAATTTCGGCGGCGTTGCGTCGAAAGTTGGTTCGGTTCATGTCGCGAGAGTTGAGCAGTTCCTGTTCGGTCTTTGGCTGACGTCGAGCCAGATCGATGAGGAGATCATCCCGCAGAATTCGACGCATTGGCTGATCGCGAGCCGCCGCCGTTTCTTCGCGCCAACGGTACAGCTCACGGACGACGGCCAACTGCCGGGAATTCAAACGTCGCACGCCCGACAGTTTCATCCATTGTCCGCCGTCGCGTTCGGCTTCCATTTCGTCGAGCAGTCGGTCGAACTCCTCTTCTGCCCAGGTCAGTCGATTCTTCTTTTGCAGCCACGACTTTTGCCGGTCCCAGACTTCCAGAACGTAGCGGACGTCGTCGACGGCGTACGTAATCTGACGATCAGTCAGGGGTCGGCGTTGCCAGTCCGTGCGGGTTTCTGTCGAACTGACACTTTGATTGAGCACTCGCTGCAACAGTCGTTCGTAGCTGAGTGGGTAACTGGAACTTCGCAGTCCTTCAGCCAGCTGCACGTCGACCAGTAGCCGGGGGCGTGCTCCCGTAGCGGTCAGACAAAAACGCGATTCCTCCCGCCCGGCGTGCACAACAACCGTCGTCCGGTCGTCCGTCATGATGTTCCACCAGTCGGAAACATCCACCTCGAACGGGTCGACCGCCACCGCACGTTCGCGAGTTGCCAGCTGAATCAGGCATAGCTTGGGGCGGTAAGTGTTTTCGGAGATGAACTCCGTGTCGAAAGCGACAAGACCTGCTTCGCGAATGTGCGAACACAGCTCATCGAATTCCCGCTGGTCCGTAATCAACCGATCAGACATTCCATAATCCTGATGAGTCTCTCGAGGAATGAGACTCGTTCAGCCGCGACCAGTAAGGGAGGGCGTTTGTTGGACGGTGACCAGTTTCAGGCGAAATAGTCGCTGCCGGAAACGCACTCCCCTGCGGACCGCGGTTAAACGATGCGGCGTAAACCGCGAAACAGACGCTGCATCGTGATCGGCAGAATCCGATCACGAACGTTGCCAACTGTCGAGTAAACAGACGATTGACCCAGCCCGAAGTGTTGTCGAAACAGGGCCAGGTCGGCAAGCAAGTGTGCCAGCAACGGATTGCTGCCTGCGCGGGACGAGATGGTCGGCTAAGTCAGGTTGGCGAATTTTCGCAGCAGCCACTCGGCAAACATCAGGCAGATGACCAGACCGAATGTCAGCCACGTGCTCCACAGGGGGATGACTTCGACCGTGGTTTCGGAAAGCCTGGGCGGATCAAACTTTGCCAGCGTCTGCTGAGCGTCGTGCAGCTCACAACTGCGACCGCCGGTTTCGGCGGCGATACTTTCCTGGAGCGACCGGTTGCGGGTCGCACTGCGACGTTCGACTGACAGATCCGAAACCTGGAAAAACACGTCGACCGGTTCCAGCGAAACAGGATCGTTGACTCGCACGACATAGTTGCCGGATTCGCTAACGGGAACCTTCGTTTCGAAAACGCCGGGGCGATATTCAGACAGCGTGATCGCACGGGTTTCTCCGAGAGCTTCGGTTGAGCGTCCCGGCAGCCAGACCTCGCCAGTCAGATGCCGCTCGTCGAGCATGTCGCCAGTCAGCGGCTCAAAGTTTTCATCAAACGCTTCGACGGTGATCAACGCCGTCTGGTCCGGCTGATACTGTTGCCGGTCGGCTCGCACGACGAAACGTTTCTGACTGCCTAATGCGTGACTTAGACCGAGTCGGTGAATCATCTGCCCCCAGAACTGGCGATAGTATGTTTCGCCGTACTTCCGTCTCAGTCGCCACATCTCGTTATGAGCGAGATAGATGACTTCGCCTCGCCCGTACCGGCGGATGGCGATCAGTGGTTGCGGCGTTTTTCCATCGACACACGTGTCGCGAGGATGCTCGGCCAGCACTGTTGTCGCGCTGGACTCGATTCTGCGGACGGGCTGGTACCAGGGCAGGCGGCCGAGATTCTGCCAGCCCTTCGCATTTTCCGCGTCGGAATCTCCCAATCGCATGAAGTCGAACGACGAAGCCAGCGGTGTAAGCTGCGTTTCGAATTCGCGGTCGTCTCGCAGTTGAGCATCGGGGTCGACGATCACCGGGAGCATTCCGCCAATCGGTGTCGACGCGAGTTCTCCGGGCCCGAACTGCGGCCCGGCCATCACAACCAGTCCGCCACCGAATTTGCCGACAAACTCTTTGACCATCTCGCCAAAGCGAGTGCTGAGCGACGACGCCGGCATGTCGCCGAGGAAGATGACGTCGTACTCGAAGAATTCGTTCCGAGGCAACGTCAGCGTTGGCACGAACAGCTCGTTCGTCTCGCGCACGATCGGGTCCGAAGATCTCAGGTAAGTACGAAACCCTCGCAGCCCGACCAGCTTGTCGCGATGAAACACTTCTTTGACGAATCGCCATTCCCACGCGGGTTCGTACTCGACGAACAGCAGACGGAGGAAATCGTCGATGACCGTGACTTCGCGTTCGGCCCGATTGTTCTGCACGACTGTTTCGCCATCGACCGGATCAACTTCCGCAGCGAAAACGAACCGCCCGGCGTCCTCCGGGGTGAATGGGAATTCCAGAACAGTCGACGGTCCTGACAATGCAACGCTGCGGTCTCCGACAGGAATTGCCTGTCCGGAAACTCGTTCGCTGCCGCTTTCGAGCGGGTGAGCGGTCAGTCGGACTGAAACCTGAACACCGTTAAGTTCCTGCTGCCTCAGCGTGACAGTGATGTTGGACGTTTCTGCCTTCTTCATCTTCAAAGAAGTCTGCAGATCGACAGCCAGATCGACTGCCTGAGTTGCTCCGACTCCGACCGCAAAGACCGGTACATTCAAGCGTTTGGCCGCCTCGATTGGTGACGCTCCGGAGTTGTGATCAAAATCGCTGACCGCCACGACTGCCGTCAGTCCGGTGGCCGTGTGTCGCCGACGGAGTTCGTTAAACGCCGCACCCAGAGATGTAATCGGCCCGTCGGCGGTGTACTGACTGGCGATGTGCTGCGGATCAATTTCCGAATTGGTGCCAGCGTTAGTTGTCAGCGCAAGCCCTGAAACTTCGTCGGCACGGCGAAACTGAAAGACTTCGATTCGGAATCGTTCAGCAAGCTGCGCCAGCGGATTCTCCTCGGACGTCAACCAGTTTCTGACGAGCGCGGCGCGAGTGGCCTCGTTGGCTGAATTCTCTCCCGCCGGATCATTCGCCGAGTTGCCGTCGTCCGAAGTTGCGACATTCGCCGCGTCGAGTCGCTGAACATCTTCTTCGGTCAGCCGGTCGCTGATATTCATGCTGTCGGTTCCGTCGAGCAGCACCCACAAGACCGGGCGAGGGTGCGACGAAAACGCGACTTCGAGAATTGGATCGGCAAGGATCAGCAGCAGCAGACACAGCAGCGTACCTCGCAGCAGGCCGAGCAGCACCTGTCGCCGACGCGACGCTCGCGGCTGGTACTTCAGGTAGAACCACGCTGAGACAAATGCGAGGCCCAGCCATCCAAACAGAAGCCACGCCGGCCCATTGTGAGCCCAGTCTGCGCCGAAGGACACGCCGACACGGTCGATCGAGTCGACGTGTTCGCGTCCGAGCAGTCTGGCGATGAGAGTCTGCATGGAGTGCCACCCAGTCTGGACGAGAGTTGCCACCTACTTAGGCGTCACTACAACCTGCGAAGCCGTGATCTTCACTTCTTCGATCGGTCGATCGTTGGCGTCGGTGGAAGAATTACCGACGCTCAAAGCGTTCTTGAGGCTTTCGTCGTCGGCCGTTTTTCCGAAGACGGTGTATTGCCGGTCGAGGTGTGGTACTCGGCCCATGCAGATAAAGAATTGGGAACCGGCCGAGTTCGGAGCGGACGTCCGAGCCATCGACAGAACACCCGGTTCGTGAAGGACTTCGTTGAACTCAGCATCAATCGTATAACCCGGCCCGCCGGTGCCAGTACCGTTCGGGCAGCCAACCTGGATGACGAAGTCTTTGATAACCCGGTGAAAAATAATCCCGTTGTAGAAGCCGATTTTCGTCAGGCCGATGATGTTTTTACAGTGCCCCGGAGCAACGTCCGGATACAGATCGAGCAGCATCCTGCCGGCGGTCGTTTCGAATTCGATCTGATAAGTGTTCGCGTCGAAGTCGACATCCGCGATTGCCTGATCCACTTCTGCACGTCGGTTAGCAGCCATTTTCTAGTCTTTCGTTTTCTGTCGGAGTGTAGGGTGGGCACTGCCCACAAGTCTCAACGATTCTTTATTGGTGGGCACTCCCCACCCCGTGCAATTTTCAATTGCTGTGATGCATGTGTTTGTGCTTGAGGTGTTCCGGCAGGTTAAAGCCGGTTTCCAGAAATGAAACCAGATCGATGATTTCCGGTCGAGTCAGCACGTTTGCCATTCCCTTCGGCATTGCCGAAACCGTTGACGGGAATTGTTCATCGATCTGTCCCTTCTCAACTTTCGTGATTGCCGTAGGAATCAGCAGGTTGCTGATGATGTGAAACTCGGAGTCAGTTTCCTTGACGACGACGCCGGACAGAACCTTGCCATTGTCCATCAGGAATTGAGTCGTCTGGTACTTCTTGTTGATCTCGGACGATGGCTCCAGAATCTGTTGCAGCAGCTTCAGACCTTTTAATCGCTTGCCGGTTTCGGTGAGGTCCGGTCCGATATTGATGCCGTGTCCGGCGATGGCGTGACACTGGTTGCAGCGAGCTTTGACAAAGGCCTGCATGCCTCGCGCGATGGACTCGTCGTCTGTTTTTGAGGTGAAGGCGGGAAAATCGGCCATCGTCCACTCTTTGACGATTGTTGGCTTGCGGGCGGCGAGCAGTTGTTTGGCTTTCTCAGCCGTTTCCGCCACTACCATGACGCCGTTCATGATGACCCAGTGGCCGGGGAATGTGCAGACAAACGGGTAGACACCGGGTTCTGTCGGAGCCTCGAACCGCATGACATGGACCAGTGATTTGCGAGTCGGACCGATCATTGGCGAGGCTTCCAGGATCAGGCTTCGCTTTTCAGCGGGGATGAAATCTGAGTTGGCGTTCTTCGGATCCCGGGCCATTTCGTTAGCGGCGATGCCGACTTCAGCCAGTGCGTCCGGTTGAACGATGACGAGGTTGTGGTCGGTTGCGTCGGGGTTTGCAAAGACGATCTTCACGGGTTGTCCAGGTTTCGTGGTGAACTGGTCAACTGTGAATCTCATCCGCTCAGGGATGCAGGAGATGCGAACCGTTTTCAGATCTTTGTGCGTATCGAACTGGGCACCTTTGGAGTCGGGGTTTGGCTCCTTGAAAAGGTTGCCGCGTCCGGCACTCTTGAGCAGCTTCGCGACGTTGTAATCCGAGTTGCCTTCCCAGTGACGACGCAGGTTTGCTGAACCAAGTGCGCACGTGATCGCGTACGCGGTGTGCCCTTCCCGTGGATACTTGAAGACGTCCAGCATCGCGTCGAGGGCTTCTTTTGAGCCGACATAGCTGGCCGCGATCACTGCTTCCATGCGGACCAGACCGTTGGCGTCGTTCGCCGAGCGGTGCAGCAGATGCACGGCGTCGGGCATTTCCGAATGCCAGTAACGAAGCTGCTGAGTCGCGGCGGCTCGCGCATGATGTTCTTCGCAGGCGAGCAATTCTCGAAGCAGATCAGTGTTGCTTTTTCCCACGTTGCGGTAATTCCAGACCGCTTCGATCTGGTGGTGTCGATGTCGTGCGTCGGTTGCGTCGAGCTGCTCGACCCATTGGTCGAGTGCCGCCTTCACAACATCCGGATCCCGTTCACGAAGTTCGCGCTTCGCCCAGTATCGATACCGATATTCGGGCCGTTTCTGAATGTCCAGGAGCTCTTCGATCGACGCATTGGCAATTTTTGGCGGATCCTGCAGCGGGTGGCCCTTCGCGGTGATTCTCCAGATCCGGCCGGAGTGACGGTCGCGCCGATCATCCCGCAACGAATACTGAGCGTGGCCTTTGATCGGGTTGTACCAGTCGCAAACGTACATGGCTCCGCGAGGTCCGAAACGCAGGTCGACCGGAATGAAGCTGAGGTTCGACGAGAAGATCAGGTCGCTGACGTATTCTTCATCAAAGCCGAATTCTGATTCGACCCATTTGTGAATTTCGACACGGTTTGTCGGCTTGTAGCGAACCTTGATGAAGCCTCCCTGAAGTTCGTCGGGGAAGGTTTTGAAATCGACAAATTCGTGACCGCAGGTTCCGGAGTACGCTCGCAGTCCCGCCGGTTTCGGATGCTGCTGAGGGTATGGCGGGTCGAGCGAATGAAACGCGGCGGCAAAAATGGGATGACTTGCAACATGGTTGCCCCAATCGTCGAACGTCACTCCCCAGGGATTCGTGCTGTGATAGGTGCCAAAACTGGTCAGCCGCTGCGAGCGAGGTTCAAAACGGAACCAGCCGCTGTTCTGTTGCCGAACCGGTCCGTAAGGAGTTTCGACCTGCGAGTGATGAAAGATCGACTCGCGGAAGATGAGATCGCCGTCCGGCGACCAGGTGATGTCGTGCAGCGAGTGGTGAGAATCTTCCGTTCCGAATCCGGTCAGTACTCGACGTCGCACATCAGCTTTGCCATCGCCGTCGGTGTCTTTGAGAAAGGTGAGGTCTGGCTGTTCCGAAACGTAAACACCGCCGTCACCGAATTCGAAGGACAGCGGAATGTGCAGATCATCGGCGAAGACTGTCGACTTGTCGGCTTTCCCGTCGCCGTCGGTGTCTTCGAGGATGACGATCTTGTCGTTCGGTTCGTTGCCAGGGTAGACGTGAGGGTAGGTTGTCGAGCAACTCACCCACAGTCGACCTCGTGAGTCCCACCGCATTTGAATCGGCGCGGCGATGTCCGGGAACTCTTCTTCGCCGGCAAACAGATTGACTTCGAAACGCGGATCGACGGTGAATTCTTTCAGTTCATCGGCGGCAGTGATCCAGCGGTTGGCACCTCGGCTTTCTGTAGTTTCGGGCAGAGGTGGGACGTTTGAGTCGTCGACCGGGTCGGATACTTGTTTGCCCTGGGCGATATCCCAGATTCGTCGGTCGCGGTTGGCAGCCATCACGTCGAAGTTTCGCATGGCCGGCAGAAAGTCGAGATACCCGTAACTCTTGTTCCGGTCGCCTGTGTAGTAAAACGTGTTGACCGGTCGGTAACGGCGATTGAACTGGCGGTTGCGGTCAGTGATGGCTGCTCGAAGCAATTCGCTGTTGCTGAGGTATCGTTGAGCGGTTGCTTCGTTGACTCCAAATGCCTGAGTGAAAAACTTGACTCCGAACGTTGCGTAACCTTCTTCCGTGAGGTGACAACCATTAAGCGTCAGGTCGGTACCGGGGCTGCTCATGGCCTGCTGCGTCGGTTCGAAAACGTCGACGAAGCCGACGTGCTGTTTCGCGGCGACATTCTTCATGGCGTCAACGTAAAGTTGAATCCGTTCGTTATTCAGGTCAGCAGCGTTTACGGCTTCGACATTCTCGTTGGCGATGGGTGAAATCAGCAGGACGCGCGGAGCCGACTTACCGTTGTAGGCTTTCGTCTTGAGACTCGTCAGGAATGTTGTGAGCGACTTCTCGAAGTCCGCCAGCCCGTCCTTGCCAGCGAACGATTCGTTGAATCCAAACGCGGCGATGATGACATCGACTTTCTCGTGAGTCAGGTGCTGGTCGAGATTCGCAAAGTTCGCCGGTCGAGGTTGCAGGTCGACAGTGTCCGCAGACCACGCGAGGTTCCGCACAACGAGTTCATGTTTCGGAAAGTGCGAATGCAGCAACGCTTCGAAGTGGCCGAAGTGCTGATCCCGATCAAGCAGCGTGTTCCCGATGAACGCGACCCGGTCGCCTTTTTTCAGTTTGAGCGGAAGTGACGTGGCGATGGCTTCAGCGGGACCGGCGACTGGAGCCGTTTTTGCATAGATCCCGTACTGCTGCAGTTCTGGATCGTGAGACGCGGCTGGATTGCCGGTTGGGCGATTCTTTGCATCCCTTCCTCGGCCTGCTTCACGGCGTGCAGCTGCAGCTTTGGTCGACGGCTTTTGTTGATCCTGTTTTTCCTGACCAGACAACGAGCCAACGACAAGAGCCAATGCCAGCAAAGCGGTCGAGGTCACAAATGACTTCTTCAAAAATACAAGCATGAGATCTCTCAGTAACGGCCTGAAGTTTGACGTGTCGCCGATGAGGTGTCGCCCGGAATTGGGCTGTCTGGCTCATCAGGTCGGCGTACGCTAGTTACCGGTCCGTCGTGCCGCCACCGACCCTGATGGTCGAGCGGCGTCGGACTTTCCGAAGTAGCGTCGTCTGCGTCTCAGAAGCGACCTGTCTGCCGAGTTCGAAATGCCGGGCAGATTGTATTTTGGGGACGGGACGGCCCGGGGTGAATCGTCAGCTCACGAGCAGGCTGGCCGCGTGCCTGGGCAATGGCAAGTCAGATTGAACTACATCCGGAAGTCTGAGAATTCGAACTACCTGCCAAACCGTAAACCCGTCGTAACGTTTGCAGCGACGATGCGAATTGCTCTGAGAATTCGCATTGCTTCGTGGGATGCGTCAATAACCTGACAACCCGGAAACTCCGCCACCGGACCAGCGTCGATTGCTGTCAGGCCTCTCAATTGTCCCGCGCCGACGACCGATCAACCGGATACTGTTAAATACAGACCGCGTTCCAGGATAATGCTGCGTTCCGTCGCAGAATGTGTAGAACGGGCGTATCAATCGGCTTCTGGTGAAGCAGAATTGCCGGGTGTTGTAACCGGTAAGGTGGTCTTTAGAATGGTTTTTCTGACCGGAGTGTTGGGGTGCCGACGCTCTGTCTTAAAGAGGTTGCTGTCCTGTTCAATGCAGCAGGCAAGCTGCCGTTACTTTTGAAACACTGACTGGTCGAGACTCATGGCAAAGAAGTATCTCAGTCTTCAGGAAGCCGCAGACCTTCTCGGAATCTCAGAAGAGAAGCTCAAGCAGGCACGTGCAGACGGCGACATTCGAGGCTTTGCTGATCGCGGAAACTGGAAGTTCCGCCAGGAAGATATCGACGAGTACGGTCGCACGGTCCAGTTGGACTCCAGTCCTGAAGTTCCACTGATGGACGTCGACGATGGCAGCGTTCTGGCCGATGACGATCAGATTTCGGAACAGCCAACGATCATCCGCAAGCAGGAAGAAGACAGCAACATCTTCGGTGATGACGACGACCTGGGCGAAGGCACGTCTGACAGCGGAGTTCGTCTGGTTCTCGATTCAAAGTTGATCACTCAGTCGCCTGTCGATTCAGGCGACGGTGTTCTTTCTGACTCAAGCGTTGACATCCCCTTGTCTCTGGGAGACTCGGATGGTGAACTTGAGCTGGATGACGAAGACAGTTCTGAAGGTGTCAGTTTTGAAATCCCAGTCTCGCTGAGCGATTCGAGCCAGGATACTGGTGGCCTGATTCTGGAAGACGATGATGATGACGACGTGATGGATCTCGGACGGTCTGACAGTGACGTGCGTCTGGCCATTGATCTGGACGAAGAAGGCAGTGCCATCGTTCTTTCGGGAGCTGATTCGGACAGCGATGTTCGGCTGCTCGATCAGACGCAGCCGATGATTCTTGGAGGCGCTCCGGATCTGGGCCTCGACTCAGATTCAGACAGCGACGTCAAGATGGTGAATTCTGACTCCGACAGCGACGTGAAGTTGCCTTCGGACTCTGAGGGCGTCAGCGCTGATGACCTGAGCCTCGACAGCGACGTGCGGCTCATCAAGACAGACTCTGACAGCGACGTCCGACTGCAGACTTCCAACTCAGACAGCGACGTGCGGCTGTTGTCTCCGGCGCCGGACCTCGAACTGAACAGCGACAGCGACGTCAGCCTGATCGACCGCACCGACGGCGGCATCGAACTTACTGGCGATAATTCTGATGACGACATCGTGCTTGGCGACGACGACAGCGGTATCGCGCTGGACATTGGAACCGACAGTGACATCTCGCTGGAAGTCGCCGTCGACTCGGGCATCTCACTCGACATCGCCGATGACAGCGGTATCGCGCTGGACATTGCTGACGACAGCGGAATCGCTTTGGACGTTGGAACCGACAGCGACATTTCCCTCGCCGCCGACGAAGACAGCGGCCTGTCACTCGACATTGGTGCCGACAGTGGAATTTCGCTGGATTCTCCAACGGACAGTGGAATCTCGCTCGACGCCGACGATCTGGCCGCGACCGCTCCAGCCATGAGCCTCGGCAAACGAGGAAACGAAAGTACTGCTGATACGATGGTTCAAATGTCCGCTTTCGACGGCGTCGATGACGACGATGATGAAAGCGACTTCGAACTCGGAGCCCTCGAAGGCGACAGCAGCTCGGACACCAGCGTTCTGCTCTTTGATGATGAAGACGATGACGCGGACGATCGTGCCGCGACGATGATCAAAAAGAAGGGTGGCGACAGCGAAGAAACATTCGACCTGGATGCCGGAGAAGTTTTCGACGAAGAATTCGACGATGACGACGAGCTGCTCGGAGAAGACGACGAAATTGAAGACTTCGCTGACGACGAAGAATTCATGGCTGACGAAGACGACTTCGACGATGAATTTGTCTCGGAAGATGGTGCGGCCGACTTTGTGGCTCCAGCAGCCGTCGGTGGCGCCATGCGAGCCCCGGTCGAGCAGGACTGGGGCATGGGCGTCTTTGCCTGCGTGCTTGTTACTACAATCCTCATGCTGGTCTGCACGGGAGTCACCTTCGACCTGGTCCGCTACGTCTGGCAGGCTGGCGAGTACGGCGCCGTGGCGGGACCGATGGTCGACATGATCGGCATCAAGTAGTCTCGACCGGACAGGTCGCTGTCAGCTTTCGTGCTCTCCGCAAAGTCGACAGAGACTCAGCACCCAAAGCACTTTCAGATCGGTCGAACGGAGTCGACGCGTGGAATCCGAAAAAGCAGACGCGATCGTGATCCGGCTCGCTGACTTCAGCAACACCAGCCGGGTCGTTACTTTCTTCACGCGCGAGTTTGGAAAGACATCCGCCATCGCCAAGGGTGGCAAGCGGCTGAAAGGCCCGTTCGACTCTGCTCTTGACCTTCTTTCGACGTGTCGAATAGTGTTTCTGCGCAAGTCCAGTTCAGCTTTGGACATCCTCACAGAAGCCAGTCTGGTCGATCGATTTCGAGCGCCGTCAGACAACATTAACAGTTTCTACGCAGGGTGTTACGTCGCTGAATTACTCGCCGGATTGACCGAGGAATACGACCCTCACGAGAGTCTGTTCGACTCGGCTGTCTGGGCTTTACAGCAGTTTGCTGAAGGCAAAGACGTCCACCTTTCATTACTCAAATTTGAGCTGGTCACTCTTCACGAAATCGGCCAGCTTCCTTCTTTTGACGAGTGCGTTCACTGCAGCGATTCGATCAACTTCCACGAAACTCAAACTTTTCGGGTCTCTCAGGGCGGCCTTCTTTGCCCTCGATGCCCCAGCACCGACTTCAATGACCAGGTGATTCAGGCCGGCACTATCGCCTTGATCAGGCATCTTGCAGGCGGTCCTGAATCTTTGACCTCTCGAATTAACGCTTCGCCACTACAACTTCGTGAAATGCGTTTCACACTGACCGCAACCATCTCCAGCATTCTGGGACGTCGCCCCACCAGTCTCCGATACCTTCAGTTCTGAGACGCCCCTTCCCATCACTTCGGCTCAGCCCTCCGAGCCACAGCGACATCCTCCCTTCCCATCTCTCACTCAATTCAACAAGCGGGTTCACGGATGATCCCCACTCCTAATCATCAACCCAGGCACGTGCCGCAGTCACGAATCGACAACATTGTTCGTCGCTTCGCCAATGTGATTGTGCTGACGATCCCTGTTCTGGTTCTGACCGGTTGCCAGTCCATGTGGACGCCACCGTCGCCTGGAAGCTGGTTCGCAAGTCTCACTGGACGCGACGCCGGAGCCAGCGAGTCGACTCTTCGAGATCGAGATGACGATTCTCCCCGCAACGTGGACGATGTCATTGGCCCGTTGCAGCGACAGGCGATGAAACGCACGGCTTCGCGCGACATCTCGCCGAAGGATGAGCAGGATCATGTCGCACTGAAGCTGGCTCAGCGACAGTTTGATGAAGGCCAGTACGAAATTGCTGCTCGCGGATTCTCGAAGATCGCCCGGAAACGCGATCGTTCAAAGTTCAGCCTCTTTGGCGATGGGGGCAAAGACCGTCCCAGCTACGACCCAATCCGCGAAGAAGCCGTATTCTACCTTGCCGAATGCCAGTTTCAGCAGAATTCGCTGGCCGACGCGACTTCCAATTACCAGTTGCTGGTCAAGGATTATCCCTCGACGAGGTATATGGATGAGTCGACTCAGCGCCTGTTTGAAATCTCAAAGCAATGGCTGGGCGTCGACAGCTTCGCCACGACTGACGAAATCCGACAGGTCAACGCCGAAGACGGGGCCGACAATGCTCCTTTGTCCTCTCAAAAAGCGGACAGTCGATTCAGTCTGATGCCCAACTTCACCGACCGCAGCCGTCCGGTCTTCGACAAAGGCGGACACGCTCTGAAGGCGCTCAAGACAATCTGGTTGAACGATCCGTCCGGTCCGCTGGCTGATGACTCGCTTATGCTGGCCGCGACGTACCATTTGCGAAATGAAAATTACCGGGAGGCCGATCGACTGTTCACGATTCTTCGCGAACAGTTCCCCAAGAGCCCCCATTTGCAGAACGCGTTCGTCCTGGGTTCACACGTCAAGCTGATGTCCTACCAGGGGGCTGCCTACGACGAACAGCTCCTGGTCGACTCCAAACAGCTCAAAGAACAGTCGCTGCGACTGTTTCCCGATCTTCCTGAGGGAGATCGAGTTCGCACCGAGCTGAAGATGATTCACGAAGCCGAGGCCAAACGTGAATGGGAACTTGTCGTCCTCTACGAAAAGAGACGTAAACCAAAAGCGGTTTACATTTCCTGCAAGGAGATTGTGCAGAAATACCCGAATTCGTCGTACGCTCCGAAAGCCCGAGCCAAGCTGGCCGAACTTGGCGTGACCGTCAGCGGCGGCGGCGATCAATCAGCTCCGTCGTCGATTCCGTTGAGACCAATCACGGAAGTTCCGCCCGAGGCAGCTCAGCCATTTCAGCGAGTCCCCGAAATCAAGGACCGCCTGCCTGACCAGCAGGGCGATCAGGTCTTTAAAAACCGACAACCAATCTTTGACGACGAACCCACTCCATCACCGGGCAACCGTGCTGGCCGAGTTCGGCTTTAGTGACGAAAAACGCGACGCAGGCAGCGCCGTGAGCTGACGGAGAAAACGTTCATGCCGGAAACCCTTGATCGAAAAGGAACGCTTCCGGCACGACGTCTGTCAACCTCCAGTCGCGCCGCTGTTGCCGCCGTCTGCGGGCTGATCAGCCTGGCGGCGTCGGGATGCGGTTATATGATCGGCCCCGCCCATGATCCGCAGCTCTGCACGATCGCCGTCCCTATCTTCCGCAACGAGACCTTCCGTCGACATCTGGAATACCCGCTGACCGAAGCTGTACAGAAGGAGATCCAGAAGCGGACGGCCATGCGGATTGTGCATGGTTCGGAAGCTCAGACGAGGCTGACAGGCACGATCGTTGACGTCGGCAAAACAGTGCTCGGCGAAAACCGCTTCGACGACCCGCGCGAACTGCAACTCGGGATGACTGTTCGAGTCAAATGGGAAGACCTCCGCAACGGTCGGGTTATCTCTCAGCAGGACGTTCTGCTGGATGCCAACACGGTTTCGCTGTTCACTCAGAGCGACTTCGCCCCCGAAGTCGGCCACTCTCTGGCCACCGCCACCCAGGACAGCATCAAACAAACCGCCCGCCGCATCGTCGACATGATGGACGCCCCCTGGTAGGCGTAATCGTCGCGTCTCAGCGCTGAACGAAGTAACGTCGGGTGTGTCTTGACGCAACGCGGAATCGAGCGTTGATACGGTACGTCGCATTGTACATGGTGGGCTGTCGAGTGTTCGGCAACCTGTTAAAGGTTGCGGCGATGCATCGGTCGCCACAGAATTGCTTCGGTCAACGCGGAAACGTCCGCGTCGCAATCGATTCATGATTATCGGGGTACTTATGGACCTCTCTTGTCCGAGCTGCCGACACCCGATCCCGATGAATCGAGATGTCAGCACGGGCGGCGGTCACGAACTTGAACTGACCATCGACAGCATCGAGTGTCCCAATTGTGGGCAGGTTCCTTTAGCTGGTGGTCCTGATGCGACGCTTTCGTTTGTGCAGCCGAAGCGGGATCAGGTAAAGAAGATCGCTCACTTCTCGCTGATTCGGATGCTCGGTGTTGGCGGGTTTGGAGTCGTATGGCTCGCCCTGGACAACCAACTGGAACGTCAGGTCGCTCTGAAGCTGCCGATCGCTTGCAGAGACGATACTGAATCGTCTCTGCATGAAGCTCGAACCGCCGCGACGCTTCATCATCCCAACATTGTTTCGGTCTACGAAGTCGGTCGAGACGGCGATCAGGTTTTCATCGCAACAGAGTACATCGAGGGGATGACTCTTGGAGACATTCTGTCTGCCGGAAAACCGAAGGTTGATCGAACGGTCGAGGTTGTTTCGACCATCGCCACGGCGCTGCAGCATGCTCATGACAATGGGATCATTCATCGAGACGTCAAGCCGGCGAACATTCTGATCGACAAGGAAGGCAAGCCTTGCATTGCCGACTTCGGGCTGGCGAAACGCATCTCCGCCGACCAGACGATCTCATCAGAAGGGCAGGTTCTGGGCACGGCTCGGTACATGTCGCCGGAACAGGCTGCCGGTAAGACCAACGAAACAGATCACCGTTCTGATGTCTATGCCCTCGGCGTGATTCTGTTTCAGATGCTGACGGCAAGTCTGCCCTTTCGAGGAAACGTTCGCGCGGTCCTTCATCAGAAAATGTTCGAGGAAGCACCCTCGCCGAGGGCGCTCGAACTGACCCTGCACAAAGACCTTGAAACAATCTGCCTGAAGTGCCTGGAACGTGAACCGGGCAAGCGATACCAGTCGGCAAGTGACGTCGCGGCTGAGTTGCAGCGATTTGCGGCGGGAGAGCCGATTCATGCGCGAGCTATCTCTTCACCGGAACGTCTTTGGCGATGGTGTCGGCGCAGACCTGTTGTTGCCGGATTGCTCGCAGGACTCTTTCTCAGTCTGACCATTGGCTTATTTGGCGTGTCGATATTCTGGTTGCGGGCTGAGCACGTTGCCGAGCAGAATCGGCGGGCTCTGTACAGGTCGCAGATGAATCTGGCCGCTGAGTTTGTCTCACGAGGTGATGTGACGGGGCTTGAGCAGGCACTCGACCGATTCCTGCCGACGGATCGCCGTCCCGACTTACGGAAATTTGAGTGGTACTATCATTCGCAGATTCGGTCGCAGTTCATCTCACACTGGAATCAGGGGTCGCCGGTGGACGATTTGGCGATCGCCAGTGACGGCAGGCTTGTTGCGTCGCTCGGAACGGAGCGTGGCCTCAGCATCTTTACCGCTGAATCGCGAACACTGTGGAAGACACTTGAAATTGATGCGGGACGATTCGCAACCATCAGATTCTCGCCGACAACGAAACTGTTGGCGTCAGGTTCGACGGACGGAACAGTCAGAGTCTGGACTCCGAGTACGAGCGACCTGCCAGCGCAGGAATTCAAACACGGCCCGCCCGTCAGTCATGTTGAGTTCTCGGGTGATGGAGTCCTGCTGCTGTCTGCTTCCGTGAAAGGAGCGGTACGGATCTGGAATCTCGAAACTAACGAACTGATTGCCGAAATGCCGACCGGAGAAGGCGCAAATCGTGACGTGAATATTTCGCCAGATGGGCAATACGTTGCCGTCGCCAAAGAAGACGGTCGCGTGCGCGTAACGGAAGTTGCCAGCCTGGCTGTACAGCATCAGTTCCGGACAAACCCCGGCGTTGAAGCGATTGCCTGGTCGCCTGACAGTACGAACGTCGCGACCGGCAGTTACTCCGGTGCGATTCGCCTCTGGGCACTGAGCGATGGGCTGCTCAAGTTCGAATTCAGCACCGGGATGGGGCAAATCGGTGATCTGGAATTCGTCAATAATCAAGTGCTTTCAGCGGTCGGGACGTCCGGGCAGCTTCTCCTCGTCGACGTCCGGACCGGACGCGAAATCCGCCACCTGGCAACGCACACTCTGACTCACGGTGTTGTTGATGTGTCTGCGGATGGAAAAACTTTGTGTGTTGGCAGCGGAGACGGCAGTGTCAAACTGCTTGATGTTGAGGCGTTACTGAAGCCCGCAGTTCTCTGGCACGACGCCGACGTTCGCCATGTTGCTTTTATGGAGAACGGAAGCCGGCTTTTGACGGCTGATAGTCATGGAGCGATTTCTGGCTGGAATATCGACGACAGAGCGTCGAAGGTTCCGATCGAAAATCGTGAGAGTCATTTGCGCGTCTATACCTCGCAACATGCGGGAGTGCTGGTTGCTGCTGCCGGCAATAATTCTCGTGTGACGATTATCAATTCTGCGACCGGCGGTCAGCTTGCACGCTTTGATTCGTTGGCCAAAGGTGCCATCACGGCAATGCAGTTTTCGCCCGACGATCGTTACCTGGCGATCGGTGACCGCAACGGGACGCTTTCGTTTTTTGCGACTTCCGATTTTCATTCAGTGGGTGATTGGGCAAACCCGATGTTGACGAAATCCGGCGAGGGCAACGGCATCAATGCATTGGCATTTTCTCCGGTCGGTGACGTCGTGGCGGTTGCGTGTTCCGATGGCTCGATTCAGTTTTTCGATGGCAGAAACGGCGAGAAGCTGTCATGGCAGATTTCAACGGGAGTTGTTCCGCTTTCGCTCGCCTATGCTGAGGGCGGCAGCGTTGTTGTTATCGGAACATCGACTGGTGAGTTGCAGCTTTGGGACGTTAAGTCACGTTCGCTTCGGACGAAGATCAAGGCTCACACAAGCCGCATTAACGCAATCTGCGTTTTCCCGAATGGAACGACTCTGGCATCCGGAGGTCGAGATCGGCGACTTCAACTCTGGGATACCAGATCCGGTGAACGGCTCACCACACTGCGTGGCCACGGTCGGCAGATTTTTTCAATTACTGTTTCGCCGGACGGAAAAACGTTGGCCTCGGGCGGTCTCGCTGGCGATGTTCGTGTCTGGCGAAGCAAGCCTTGACACACTCAGCCTCGCTAGTCCGACGTGACTTTCTCGACTCGCTGAACCTGGAGTTTCCCTGAGTTTTAATCGTGCCGGGCAATCGTTACATCGGAGCAAATGGATTGATACTTGCATCAAAGATTACCGGGCGATCCAGCCTTCGTTGACCGAACAATGCGACGGGTTATAGTCCGCACTTCTGAGGCTGTTTGACAAGTCTCCCCTCCGATCCCGCTGACCAGTGCTCCCTGAATGGCGAGCCTGTTGAACAGCGTGTCGATCTCCTGCTTTCCTCGGCGATCCGGGCTGACCGTTCGGCCATTTCGTTGTTGATTGCCGCCGCCTGTTTTGACGGGCTTCCCGTTCTGGATACTTCATGCTCAACTTCTTCACTCCGCGATCAGGGTCCGTCAAAGACGACGTGCTGTCTGGACTGACCGTTGCTTTGGCGTTGGTTCCTGAGGCGATCGCGTTTGCTTTTGTAGCCGGGGTTTCTCCGCTGATCGGACTGTACTCGGCTTTCTTTATCGGTCTGTTCTCGGCGGTGCTGGGTGGTCGACCGGGGATGATTTCGGGAGCAACCGGTGCGATGGCCGTTGTGGTCGTGGCTCTGGTCGCTCAGCACGGAGTGGAGTATCTCTTTCCAACGGTGATTCTGTGCGGCCTTCTGCAGATTGCCGTGGGCCTGGGGCGGCTTGGAAAGCTGATCCGCATGGTGCCTCATCCAGTCATGCTGGGATTTGTCAACGGGCTGGCGATTGTGATCGGACTGGCGCAGCTGGGCAGTTTCAAAACATTGTCCACTGGTGGAGAACTCGTTTACCTGGCAGGTCAACCGCTGTTTCTGATGCTCGGCCTGGTCGCTGCAACGATGGCGATCATCTGGTTGCTGCCCAAAATGACACGAGCCATCCCGGCATCGCTGGCCGCCATTCTGGTCGTGACTTTGGCGTCGGTGGCGATCAATCGATCAGTTGAATCACCCGATGGTGGCAACGTGCTGGCGACCGTTGGCGATATGCTGCGAACGAATACTCGCGCGGCCGAGATTGCCGCATCAAAGGCGACGACTCAGGCTACAGCATCCACGACGGAGTTGGTTTCTGCCGGAACCGACATTGCCGGAACCGACATTGCCGAAACCAGGGGCGCCGAGTCGTCAGCGGACGCGGGCAGTATCAGCGGTGGTCTGCCGCAACTCTTCTTCATGCAGTACGAAATGGTGCCGCTTAACTGGAACACGCTGGTCATCATTTTTCCGTTCGCGATCGTGCTTTGCGGAGTCGGGCTGATCGAATCTCTGATGACGCTGACTTTGATCGATGAAATTACTGAAACTCGCGGTAAGGGCAATCGCGAATGTATCGGGCAGGGTGTTGCGAATCTCGTCTGTGGAATGTTCGGTGGCATGGGCGGTTGTGCGATGATCGGGCAGTCGTTGATTAACGTGAACTCGGGTGGTCGGGGCCGTTTGTCGGGTATCACGGCGGCGGTTTGCCTGTTGCTGTTTGTCCTGTTTCTCGCGCCGTTGATCGAGCAGATTCCGATGGCCGCACTCGTCGGCGTGATGTTTATGGTCGTGATCGGAACGTTTGAGTGGGCATCGCTCAGCATGTTCAGAAGGATGCCTCGCAGTGACATGTTCGTCATGGTTCTGGTTGCTGGCTACACGGTTGTGATGCACGATCTCGCGTCGGCGGTGATTCTCGGCGTCATCGTTTCAGCGCTGGTTTTCGCCTGGCAGCATGCGACTCACATCGGAGCGGACGTCAAGTTCAACGAATTCGGCAGCAAGATTTACCAGTTACATGGTCCGCTGTTTTTTGCATCGGTGACCTCGTTCAAAGACATGTTTGACGTGAATGGTGACCCGGAAGATGTGGTCATCGATTTCTACTACAGCCGTGTTTACGACCAGTCGGGACTCGAAGCCATCAACTGGCTGGCTGAAAAATACGAAGCCAACGGCAAGCGTCTGCACCTGACGCATCTCAGCAAGGAATGCCGAGTCCTGCTCAATAAGGCTGGCGACCTGGTCGAGATCAACGTTTCCGAAGACCCCCAGTACCACGTCGCCACCGATCGCCTGGCGTAGACTTTTTCGCAGGGTGCATCTTGACGCACCAGCCAGGCGAGAGTGAGTTGTCTGATGGTGCGTCGGGATTACGCCCTGCGTTTCTAGACGCACCTTACGGCTGCTCCGGCACTGCTGTTTCGTCTATGATTTCGGATGAAGCGATGCTGGCAACGTCACAAGCCAGCGTCAGATTCAGACGAAAGGCGGAACGATGGGACTCTTTACCGGGATGCTTGGGCTTTCGTCCGAGGTCGATGAGAAACGTGTCGAGGCAGAGCTTGAAAAGCTGCTCGTATCGAACGAGACCGTCGAACTGGCCTATCAACTGGTTCGCGACCTGACCGTGCTGACCAACCGCCGTATCATCCTTGTCGACAAGCAGGGCATTACCGGCAAGAGAATCGAGTATGTCTCGATCCCCTACCGCAGCATCGTGAAATTCACGATTGAAACCGTCGGGCACTTCGACATCGACGCCGACGTTACACTCTACCTGTCCGACCATCTCGACCCGATCAAGCTCGAACTCCGCCGCAGCGGCGACGTTTCCGACATGATGAAAATCATCGCTAATCACGCCTGCTGACAGCACGAGCCGGGGGGGCCGGAATTAATTGAGCCGATCGGTGGTCAGGATTTCACACAGCAAAGGTGCACTCTTGTGGAAGCGGTTGAGCGTTTCTGGGCAGGTCTTGCGGACAATGTTGTTCTGCTGGTGGTGGTGATGCCGCTGGTGGGAGCCGGGCTTGTTCGTTTGATGAAACCGTCGGGGGCGGATCCGGTTTACTTTACGGGGCTGGTGAATGTCTGGCTGACCGCAGTGCTGGCGGTGATCATGGTGGCTCGGTTTGAACCAGGGCTGCCGGACGCTGCTGAGTTTTCGACGAGGATGACCAGTTCGTTGTCGTGGCTCGCCGAGTGGGAACAGCCACCGACTGCTGACACGACGACGGAGCAGGGTGGGGCGGAAACGGAAATTCCGTCGGGCCCGTGGCGACCGTTCGGTCCAGACGTGCGACTTTCCGTCGGGGTGAATCGTTACAGTCTGTGGTTTCTTGTGCTGACAGTGGCGACAACCTTGGCGGCCTTTCGGAGTATTTCGACGGACGATTCGCGGCTGGTCTCGAAACTTTCATGGTTGCTGCTGACCGAATCAGCAATGCTCGGAGCGTTTGCTGCTCAGGATGTCATTCTTCTGGCGATGTGCTGTCAGGTGTCGACGCTCGGTCTGTTTTTTCTGATCGGGCAGGGCGGTGATCCGAAGAGACGCGAGGCTGCTCGCCGATTTTTTCGGACGCAGACGGTGTCTGGAATGCTCATTCTGTTTGGCCTGATCGGTGCGGCGATCTGTCACTGGTGGATGCTGGCAACGGTCGAACCCGACAGTGCGAATCTGACATTTTCTTTGCGACGGATCGTGTCGGCGATGCCTCGGCTGGCGTTTGAAACGGAAGCGGCTCGCGATCTATGGACATCGGTGTCGCCGTGGTTGTTCGTCTCGTTGTGTGCAGGCTTTTTGCTGAGGCTGCCGTTGCCGCCGTTTCATCACTGGTGGTTCCGAGTGAGCGAACATGCCGACTCTCGCGTCGTGGCGATGATGGCTGTTGGCTACCTGCCGCTTTCGTTCTACGGAGTCGTCTGGATTCTCGTGCCGCTTTTCCCGGAGCACGTTGCTCAGATCGCGCCGCGTCTGTTTGTATGGGCAATTTTCGCGGTGTTGTTCCTGGCTGTTTCCGTCGTCGTGATCGACGATCCGAAACGAAAACTGATCGCCGCCGGAATGGTCAGCGGTTGCGTAGCTTTTGGAACTGCCTTCTTCGGCGATGCGGCGAGCATTCAGGGCGGACTGTTGTTGAGCATTTCGTCGGGGGGATCGCTCGCGTTGTTGTTTCTGCATTCTGTGGCGGCGAAAGATGAGTCTGGAAGCAAACGTCGTCGGGCGTCGCGAGCGGAAGAGTGGGTGCGACGGTTGTGCGTGATGATTGGCCTGACTGGTGTGTCAGTGCTTCCCTTGAGCGGTTCTTTCTGGGGCGAGTTCCTGATCCTGCAGTCGGTCTTTCGACGAGACGCTGCCGGTGCCTTCTGGTTGCTCAGTGTTGCCTGCCTGATGGCGATCTCGTTGCGGCAAAGCTGGCGAGTATTTCTGCCGACAAGCTCGCGATTCACGAGCATCAGCGAGGATGGAACAACAACGCCGATGACTGGTCACCGCGTCGTCCCGCTCATGCCGATCGTATTCGTTCTTGCCGCCGCGGCCATCTCGCCACAATGGATTCTGGGGCCTCCGCCATTTTTCGATTCAGATGAAGCTGAGGCAGCGCTCTCGACTGGCGACTCGAACCAGCTGGTAAACGACGAGCCTGCGAAGACGTTGTCTCTTGCGAAGGTGACACCGAGCGCGGAATGATGAGCGCGAAGTCGCTAGCCTCGGGCCTTTTCTGTGTTGATTGCGGTCTGCGGCTAACGCCGTCGGCTTACCCGACAGGAGAAGTCGGGACGTATTTTCCCACATGTTCCTGGCAAGCTGGAGCGGCCACCAGGATCACAGGCATACTGCGTGTGCCGCTGCCCGGTGTTGAATGCTGATTACGGCACACTCTGTGTGCCTGCGACTTTAAAAGTTGCGTGCCGTTTGTGAGTATCACTGACCGTAAGACTCTAAGAAACTGCCCGGTCGGTAACCTGGATTTGAGGCTTCACATGGATTGCTCCGTCATGCACCGGCTGATTCCTGAAATCGTTGGCCGAACGTTCGCTCTCGCGGCGGCGATCTGTTTTAGCGGTCTGATCGAGGCTGCGTCTTCTGCTGAACCGGCGACCGTCGACTTCAACCGGGACATTCGGCCAATTCTTTCAGACAACTGTTTCGAATGTCATGGCCCGGACGCAGAGCAACGCCAGGCAGAACTGCGGCTTGATACGCATGACGGGCTCTTTCGAAAGCCCGATGGGTATTCGAGTGTTGTTCCCGGCAGCTTTGCGAAGAGCGAGCTGTTTCGACGGATTACTTCGGCGGATCCCGACGAGATCATGCCGCCATCGGATTCAGGGAGAATGCTGACTGTCGAGCAGATCTCAGCGATTAAGATGTGGATCGAGTCCGGCGCCGATTGGCAGCAGCACTGGTCCTTCGTTGCTCCAGCCCGGCCGAAGCTGCCGCAAGTTTCGAACGCCGACTGGGTGAAGAACCCAGTCGACGCATTCATCCTGGCGAGGCTTGATCAGGAAGGACTGAAGCCTTCGGAACCAACCGACAAACGAACGCTGCTGCGCCGGGTTTCTTTCGACCTGACAGGTCTGCCGCCAACACTTGACGAGATTGATGAATTCCTGAAGGACGATTCGCCCAACGCCTACGAACGAATCGTGGATCGTCTGCTTAAGTCGCCTCGCTATGCGGAGCGAATGACAATTCGCTGGCTCGACGCCGCGCGGTACGCAGACACCAACGGTTATCAGACGGACGGTCCTCGCGACATGTGGAGGTGGCGTGACTGGGTGATCGAAGCGTTTCGTCAGAACATGCCGTTTGATCAGTTCACGATCGAGCAACTTGCCGGCGACCTGCTGCCTGACGCGACACTCGACCAGAAAATCGCCACCGGTTTCAACCGCAACCATCGAGGCAACGCGGAAGGCGGCATCGTCCCTGAAGAGTTTCAGGTCGAGTACGTCGTTGACCGAGTCGACACAACATTCACCGTCTGGCAGGGCCTGACGATGGGCTGCGCAAGATGCCACAGCCACAAATTCGACCCGATTTCGCAGAAGGAGTACTACCAGCTCTTCGCGTGCTTCAACAACATCCCGGAGAACGGTCGCGCTCTGAAAGAAGGCAACTCGCCACCGTGGATCCTCGCTCCGACTCTTGAGCAGGTCGCTGAACTGAGCCGCCTGAATGGCGAGTACACTGCTGCAATGGAGCAATTCGATGCAGTTAGCCCCAGACTTCAGAAGCAATTCACAAAATGGCGGAACGGTGGCTGGAAAATGCAGCAGGATCTACTGCCTGACAACTGGCAGATAGATCGACAGTTGCACCTCCACGCGCCGCTTGATTCCGTTGAAGCGACGCTTGTCGATTCTGACACGTCGGACAGCGAGCAGGTCAGTACATCAGAATTCGGCAGTATGAGGTTTGCCGCTGGCCGAGTCGGGAATGCCATTGAACTTGATGGTCGAGGTTTGATCGAGATCCCGGAAGGCGGAAAGTTTGGCTACTTCGACCGATTCTCGATATCGGCTCATGTCCTTATGCCGGAACTTAGGTCGGGCACGATCGTTTCAAAAATGGAGTTGATTGACCGCGGAGCAGGATACAACCTGCACATTGCCAGTGACGGAAAAGTCCAGCTCAATCTGGTGAAACGCTGGCTCGACGATTCGCTAAGAGTTGAGACGATCGATGCCATTCCAACGGGTCGCTGGGTTCATCTTCTGGCAACTTACGATGGAACTCGTACTTCGGATTCGATTCGAATTTTCATCGACGGAATAGAGGCCGACCGCAAAGTAAATCTTGACGGTATCAATCAGTCGTTTGAGTCGGATGAGCCCGTACGGATTGGTGCTGGAAACTCAAACTTTTATGGCTTCATCGACGAAGTTCGAATTTATGACCGAGTGATTGAAGACGCTGAGGTTTCGTCACTCGCTGAACCCCGCAGTATCAAAGAGCTTCTTGCAGTGTCTGTGGAAGATACGTCGCCTCTGGCACTGGATAAACTGACTTATTACTTCTCGCGTGTCGGCGGTCCTGAGTCTTTGATATCGATTGTCGGGAACGCGGATCAAACTCGAAGTGGATTATTTGAGTTTCGTCGCGTGGTTCCAACCGTCATGGTCATGCAGGAAATGCAAACTCCGCGCGAGACTCATGTTCTGCAACGTGGCCAGTACGACCGACCAGGAGAGCGGGTTACGTTTGATACTCCGGCAGCACTACCGCCCTTGCCTGAAAATACATCGAAAGATCGGCTGGGGCTCGCACGCTGGCTGGTCAGTCGAGACAACCCGCTGACGGCTCGCGTCATCGTGAATCGATTCTGGCGGGACATTTTCGGAACGGGCATCGTCAAAACGACCGAAGACTTCGGTGTCCAGGGCGAGCGGCCCAGCCATCCGGAGTTGCTCGACTGGCTCGCTGTTGAGTTCATGGAATCCGGTTGGGACGTGAAGCGGCTTATCAGGACGATCGTGACGAGCAACGCGTATCGGCAGACGTCGCGAAGTCGGAATGCAGAAAGCGGAAGTCGGAATAACTCTGATCCTGAGAACCGACTGCTTGCTCGCGGGCCGCGCGGGCGGTTGTCGGCTGAGATGATTCGCGATCAGGCTTTACTGGCCAGCGGGATGTTGACTGAGAAACTCGGCGGGCCATCAGTGCGTCCTTATCAACCTGAAGGGCTACTGAAGGAAATCGCTTCGGACACAACTTACGAGCAGGACCACGGTCCGGATCTGTATCGCCGCAGCCTTTACACCTATTGGAAGAGAACTGTCGCGCCGCCCATGATGGCCAACTTCGACGCGGCCGGTCGTGAATTCTGCGAAGTCCGGCAGACTCGAACCAACACACCGTTGCAGGCACTCAACCTGCTCAACGATGTGACTTTTGTCGAAGCGGCTCGGGTACTGGCTCAGAACACGCTGTCAAAGTGCGACAACGACGAGCAGCGACTCGATCGCATTTTTGAACGATTGCTGAGTCGCCTGCCGAGTGACCGTGAAAGAGCGATTCTGCTCGCGGGTCTGAGTCATCATCGAGACCGATTTGCGAAAAACGAAGCTGCGGCGAAAGTCCTGGTTCAAACCGGCGAGTGGCCGATGACTGAAGAGTTACATCCTGCCGAACTCGCCGCCTGGACAACGATTTGCAGCACAGTCATCAACCTCGATGAAGCCGTCACAAAGGAATGACCATCATGTCCAACCATTTTGGAGAACCGTTTACTGTTGCTGGTCGGCGTGCTTTTCTTTCACAGGCGGCATCAGGAATCGGCACTGTGGCGTTAGCTTCGTTGCTGGCTCGGGAATCGGAAGCGGCGCCGAAGGCGAATGCTCCGGGGATCGATGGATTGCCGAATCTTCCGGTGAAGGCGAAGCGGGTGATCTATCTGTTTCAATCCGGAGCGCCCTCTCAGATTGACCTGTTCGATGAAAAACCGGCTCTGGCAAATCTGCGCGCGACTGAATTGCCGGATTCAATTCGGAAGGGGCAGCGCCTGACGGGGATGACGTCGAAGCAGGAGAGCTTTCCGGTGGCTCCATCGATGTTCAAGTTCAAGCGGCACGGTGAGTCGGGAGCCAACCTCAGCGAACTGCTGCCGCACACCGCGAAAATTGCCGACGACATCTGCATCGTCCGGTCGATGTTCACCGAAGCGATCAACCACGATCCGGCAATAACATTCTTTCAGACAGGTTTTCAACTAGCGGGCCGGCCGAGCATTGGTTCCTGGCTGTCGTACGGGCTGGGCAGTGATAACGATGACCTGCCGGCTTTCGTGGCAATGGTCTCGGGCGAGGGCGGGCAGCCTCTCTACGATCGGTTGTGGGGTAGTGGGTTTCTACCGACGAAGTACCAGGGTGTCCGGTTTCGATCGGCTGGTGATCCCGTTTTGTTTCTGTCAAATCCGAAGGGTGTTGACAGTGGCACTCGCAGGCAGATGCTGGACGATCTTGAGAAATTGAACTCGCTGAAGTTTGAAGAATCCGGAGATCAGGAAATCACGACTCGAATCGCTCAGTACGAAATGGCTTTTCGGATGCAGACATCGGTGCCGGACCTGATCGATTTGTCTTCCGAGCCGGACCACATTTTCGAACTCTACGGGCAGGACGCGAAGATACCCGGCACTTTTGCTTACAACTGTCTGCTGGCTCGACGCCTGGCGGAGCGAGGCGTCCGGTTCACTCAACTCTTCCACCGGGGCTGGGATCAGCATTCAAGGCTTCCAACGGCCATTGGCAAACAATGCAAAGACACGGATCAGGCTTCGGCGGCGCTCGTGCTGGACCTCAAGCAGCGAGGTCTGCTCGATGACACACTGGTCGTCTGGGGGGGAGAGTTCGGTCGAACTGTCTATTGCCAGGGAAATCTGACGAAGGATGACTACGGAAGAGATCATCACCCGCGATGCTTCAGTCTGTGGCTGGCCGGAGGCGGGATTAAAGGCGGGCAGACGTACGGCGGCACGGACAACTTCAGTTACAACATCACCGAGAACCCCGTCCACGTCCACGACCTGCACGCCACGCTGCTCCACTGCCTGGGAATCGACCATACGAAGCTGACGTTCCGCTTTCAGGGCCGCCGCTACCGTCTCACCGATGTCCACGGAAACGTCGTTGACGATTTGCTGGTTTGACTTCTGTACGGTAGGCCCGCCCACCCTGCTGACTCACCACTTCTGACGAGAGATAACTACGGAAAACGCGAGAACGGAGTGATCATTCTAGTGTCTTTCGAGTTTTTCGTGGTTCAGCCTTCTTGAGAAGTGATCGGCATGTCTCGATCCGGGTTCGACGACGGCTTAAGGTTTGTTAGATTTCGCGGATCAGTTTTCTCGTCGTCGTTCTGCGCACGCTGTCATTGCTTCAGGGAGGAGCCGCGTGTTTGTTACCCGATCAATCCGGCGGAAGATGGTCTTTGGGCTGAGCCTTGTCGTGGTCATGCTGGCCGTGCTTTCGCTCAGCGGGCTGTGGGGGCTTTCATCGTACCGCAACCTGGTGAAAGATCCGGCGATCGATGACCGTTCGGCGGCGTCTGCTGCAGATGTGACTCGGGCCGTCGCGAGGCTTCGCTGGACGCTGCCGCAGAAGGGGGGGCAGGTTGTCGAGGCGTTCGACCGTGACGAGTTGCTGGTCCGGCTTGGACGAGCCCATGATGAATGTGCCCGTTATCAGAAACGGCTCAGTGAGCTGCCGACGGCAACGCAGTCTCAGTATGCCGTGACGTGGTTGATGATCGGCGAGATTGATCAGGGCTTGTCCCAGATTGCGACCTGGTTGCGCGAACCGGGCGGCGATGTCGGGATCGATGATCTTCAGGCGAAACTCGATCGCATTGAGTTTGCGGCGGCGGAACTCGACGAACTGCCAGACGGATTGCGCGACCGATTGAAAGACGCTCGCCGCGATTACCGCTCAAGCATGACGCTGGTTGGGGTTTGCAGCGGGGTCGTTGTGCTGTTGCTGGCGGGGCTGGTGCGATTCGGCTGGCGGCAGATTTTTCAGCCAATCAGTGCGATGCACCAGGGGGCTCGGCGAGTGGCCCAGGGGGATTTCAGTTATCGGGTAAAAGTTGACTCGGCTGACGAGATGGGCGAGCTGGCTGAATCGTTCAACCGGATGAGCGAACGGTTTCAGGAAACGGCCGCAAATCTCGATCGGCAGGTGCAGGATCGAAGTCGGCAACTGGTGCGGTCCGAGCGGCTGGCAAGCGTCGGGCTTCTGGCGGCGGGGGTCGCTCATGAAATTAACAATCCGCTATCCGCAATTCGATGGGCAGGGGAGTCGCTGGAATCTCGATTAGCTGAATTGCTGCACGACGCTCCGGACGATGACGCGGCGGTTGTGCAGCAGTATGTCGCGATGATTCAGTCGGAGTCCGAACGCTGTCAGGAAATCACGAAGCGGTTGCTGGATTTTTCTCGAAATCACGACTCGGCGAAAACTCAGCAGGATGTCTGTTTCATTCTGCGCGAGGTGCTTTCGCTGATTACTCATATGAAAAAGTACCGCGAGTGTCGTGTCGAGTTTGAGCGACAGGCCCCGTGTGAGATCGAAATCAGCGGGCCGGAGATCAAGCAGGTTGCTTTGAACCTTGTCGCCAACGCGCTGGACTCAACTGGGGCAAAGGGGACGTTGAAGGTCGAGCTGCACGAACAGATCGACTGGGTCGAGATTCACTTTGTCGATGACGGTGCGGGAATGGATCAGGAAACGATCGACCACCTGTTCGAGCCGTTCTACACGACGAAGCCTACCGGCGAAGGGACTGGGCTGGGGCTTTCGATCAGCGACCGAATTGTCGGGGATCATGGCGGGACGATTGAAGCTCGCAGCGACGGTCCTGGCATGGGCAGTACGTTTTCTGTCCGGCTGCCGCGAAAACAGTCAGATTCGGCGGGCAAAGATGCCTCGCGAGTTGAAGAACTCGTTCGAGCGATCGCCGTGCGTTGATTCACGCGTCGCCAGGCTGCCGCTATTATCCGCCGCATCCGGGCCGACCGTGCGTCATCGCAGGTTGGCAATTTGATGCAGGGTGCGTTTTGGCGCACCTTTGTTGCGACCAGGACGTCGGTTAGTGGGTCAAGACTCGCCCTACGGTGTCCTTGCCAATAACCCCGCATGTTGACGAATTCTCAGGAGCCGCCCCATGGCGCAGCAGTGTTACCTTTGCGTGGATCTTGGAGCTGAAAGCGGTCGAGTTCTGGCCGGGTTGTTCGACGGTTCGACCGTGCGCACTCAGGAACTGCATCGGTTTCGGAATGGTCCTGTTTCGGTTGGCGGAACGCTGCGCTGGGATCTGGTGAATCTCTGGCGGGAGATTCAGACTGGTATCGCCAGGGGAGCGACGGAGTTTGGCGACGCCATTCAGTCGATCGGCGTTGATACCTGGGGTGTCGATTTCGCGTTGCTTTCCGAGACTGAGGAACTGCTTGGGTTGCCATATTGCTATCGCGACTCGCGGACGAACGGCCTGATGGAGCACTCATTCACGCAGGTGCCGCGAGCCGATATTTTCAATCAGACGGGTCTCCAGTTCATGGAGATCAACACGCTGTACCAGCTCGTCGCGATGAATCAGAAGAATCCGAAACTGATGGAGCAGGCCGCGACGTTTCTGATGATTCCCGACTTTCTGAACTGGCTGCTGTGTGGCAGCAAAGTGGTCGAGTTTACGAATGCGACGACCAGCCAGTGCTTCAACGCGACGACTCGTGACTGGGCGTTTGACATGCTTGGGAAGCTCGGCCTGCCGACGCAGATGTTCCCGAACGTTGTCGATCCTGGTACGAACCTGGGTATGTTGCGGGAAGATATCGCTCGACAGGCTGGCTGTTCGCGGTTCAACGTCGTGGCTCCGGCGACTCACGATACGGGGTCGGCGGTCGTTGCTGTTCCGACCCGAAAAACGGGATCGTCGAACTGGGCCTACATCAGCTCGGGAACCTGGTCACTGATGGGGCTTGAGATTCCGAAGGCGAACATTTCGAAGCGGGCTTTGGAACTCAACGTTACGAACGAGGGCGGCGTTGATGGCACGTATCGGCTTCTTAAGAACATCATGGGGCTGTGGCTGGTTCAACAGTGCCGAGCTTCTTTCGAGCGTCAGGGACGATCGTATGACTACACAAAGCTGACACAACTTGCGGGCGAGGCTCCGGCATTCCGGTCCCTCATCGATCCCGATGACAGCCGGTTCCTCAGTCCGGATGACATGCCTGCGGCCATTGCCAGCTGGTGTCGGGAGACGGGGCAGCCTGAACCGGAAACTGACGGTCAGATGGTGCGTTGCTGCCTGGAAGCTCTCGCCTTGAAATACCGACAGGTTCTGCGCTGGATGGAAGAACTTGAAGGGACGAAGGTTGAAGTCGTCCACATCGTCGGCGGCGGAACAAAAAATGAATTGCTCAATCAGTTCACAGCTAGCGCCTGCGGATGTTCTGTCGTGGCCGGGCCGGACGAGGGAACGGGGATTGGCAACATTCTCATTCAGGCACGGACCGCTGGAGAGATCGGGTCGCTCGACGATATTCGGCAGGTCGTTCGAGCGTCGTCAGAATTGAAAGACTACGAACCGGCAGACGGCGACGCGTGGGATGCCGCCGCCGCAAAGCTCGACGAATTCAGAAGCCAACTTGGTCAATAAATATCAGTCAATAATTACCGTCAGCAAAGACGGGTTCAGAGAAAGCACATCGATGGGATTTTTTAAGAAGCTCAAAGGAGCCCTTAAGAAGACGACAGATCTGTTGCGGACGGACGTTCGAGACCTGTTCAAGGCTGGCGAGATTCTCGACGAAGCCAAGCTGCAGGAGTTTGAAAAAAGGCTGCTGTTGTCTGATATGGGGTTCACGGCGGCTCAGCAGATCGTGACGGAAGTGCGCGAGAAACATGGTGGGCGAACGGTTGATGTCGACGCCATCTGGGGGACTGTCAAAGAGAAACTTCGCTCGCTGTTGAAAGGTGACGAGGATGTCCGATACGACGCCGGTGATCCCGTTTCGCCATTGAATCTGCAGAGCGACGGTCCGACGGTGATTCTTGTCTCCGGTGTTAACGGAGTTGGCAAGACGACATCGATCGCCAAGCTCGCGAACCTGATTCAGAAGTCAGGCCGGACAGTTCTGCTCGCAGCGGGCGACACATTTCGCGCCGCGGCTGTCGAACAGTTGACGATGTGGAGCGAGCGGCTCGGCTGCGAGATCGTCACCAAACCAGCTGGGACCGACCCGGCCAGCGTTGCCTACACTGGATGTGACGTCGGGATCGAAAAAGGCGTCGACGTTATCATCATCGATACTGCCGGGCGGCTGCAGACTCATCAGAATCTGATGGACGAGCTACACAAGATCTACCGCGTGATTTCAAAGCGGATTCCCGGAGCGCCTCACGAGGCATTGCTGGTTCTGGACGCGACGACTGGTCAAAACGGTCTCAGTCAGGCGAAGCACTTTTCTGAAACGGTTGAATGTTCAGGGCTGATTCTGGCCAAACTGGATGGCTCGGCCAAAGGTGGTGTGGCCATCGCGATTCGTCAAACGATGGGGATCCCTGTGAAGTACGTTGGCCTTGGCGAGAAGATCGATGATCTGGACGTCTTTGATCCGGACAACTTTGTTGACGCACTGATCGATAAGGAAGCGTAAGACTCGTGCCCGTTTCAGGTGCGGAACACGGTCGACGAGTGACTTTTCAAAACGATAACGAAGTATGAATTCATCAGGAACAATCATCATGCACTCAATGAATCGACCACTCGTGCGTCTGACTGTTGTCACGATGCTTGCGGTTTTTGTGTCCTGCAGCGGGACGTTGACGGCCGCTCTTTTCTGGCAGGAATACAAAAGCGGTATCTACTGGAACGAGCCGACGGTTATCGATCCCGGTGGTCCTGATCAGCCTCCGTCGGATGCGATCGTTCTGTTTGACGGAACGAATCTCGATGCCTGGCACGGCGGCGAGAAGTGGATTATCAAAGACGGTGCAGCGACGACGGCAGGTGGAAGCATCAATACCAGGCAGAAGTTCGGCGACTGTCAGTTACACCTTGAGTTCGCCACACCGTCTGAAGTGAAAGGCAGCGGGCAGGGACGAGGAAACAGCGGCGTCTATCTGATGGGGCGATATGAGGTGCAGGTGCTGGACTCGTACGAAAACACGACTTACTACGATGGGCAGTGCGGCGCGATCTACAAACAGACTCCACCGATCGTCAATGCCTGTCGGAAACCGGGCGAATGGCAGACGTACGACATCCTGTTCACGGCTCCGAGATTCAATGACGATGGCTCGCTGAAGTCGTCCGGCTATGTGACTGTTCTGCAGAATGGCGTCGTCGTGCAGAATCATTTTGAGCTTCAGGGCGGAACGTCG